>Ga0074044_10000176_pt1 | contig 64639 bp, 50 predicted proteins | sample BogForMeECP23OM1_FD_94443 | JGI IMG/M metagenome (GOLD analysis project Ga0074044, IMG submission 94443) | Bog forest soil microbial communities from Calvert Island, British Columbia, Canada - Bog Forest MetaG ECP23OM1 | ecosystem: Environmental > Terrestrial > Soil > Wetlands ...
ATATGCCATTCTGCTCGTACGCGTTTCGATCGGGCTGTTCTTCGCCATCTCCGGGGCAAACAAATTGTTTGTCGCCGGCGGCACGAAACCTGTTTACGAAACGCTCGTTAAGGCCAAAGTCCCGTTTCCCCGCCAGACGGCTTATTTCGTTTCGGGTGTCGAGTTCGTTGGCGGATCCTTGGTGACGGTGGGGTTTGTTTCGAGCCCGGCCAGCGTGGCTTTATTGATCGATATGATTGTCGCCACCCTGACTACCGCGCTTTCCACTATGCCTAAAGGACTGTCGCCTCTTAACTGGCTCGACGATCTCCTCTACCTTCCGGAAGTCCTGTACGTGCTCTTCTTTATCTGGCTGATCTGCTCCGGTCCGGGAAAGTTCAGTGTCGATTACTGGCTCGCCGGCAAGTTACTGAGGTGATCGATCGACGAAGCAGCTTGTTGCTGGGTTCAGCAGATCGCATAACGCCACACTGAGAGTGAGGAAATTTGCTTGGCGGATCGCCGACCATTGACGCCAGGCAGTGAGACTTCCCCTATTTACGGCATCAAAGTGTTAGCATTACAAAACTTGACAAATCCGTCGAACCTCGTGTGTCTAATCACAAGGGTCGCCACCAGAGTCAGGATCAAAAGCTTTGGAGACAATAACTTCTATGAGAACTTCTATGAGAAAAAGACTGAAAAAGTTAGCTCCGTGGAGCGCATTCTTAGCCCTGACGCTCTCGGCCGCGATTCTTACGACTATCGTCCTACCCATCCGAGTCCTGGCTCAAGATCAAGATAATGATCAACAGGACGATCCGCCCACGCGCGTCGCCCGGCTCGGCTACATCGAGGGTTCGGTTTCAATCCAGCCCGCCGGCGAGGACGATTGGGTGCAAGCCGTCCCCAATCGCCCCATGACAACCGGCGACAAGCTTTGGGCCGACAAAGATTCACGCGCCGAACTGCAGTTGGGATCAGCCGTGATTCGTCTGAGTGAAAACACGGGCGTCTCGTTCCTCAACCTGGATGACAATACCGTTCAGCTCCAACTGTCGTCCGGCGCGATCAACGTGCGTGTGCGCCGTCTCGACCAAAACGATGACTTCGAAATCGATACGCCAAATCTCGCGTTCACCATCTCTCAGCCCGGGAGCTATCGCCTGAACGCCAGCGAAGACGGTACCTATACCATCGTCGGCCTGCGCGATGGCGGAGGCCAGGCGACCGGCAACGGCCAGACCTACACATTGCACGCCGGACAACAGGGCAGCTTCAGCGGAACCGATTCGCTGAATGCCGACGTTGAAGATCTTGGCGGTCCCGACCAATTCGATAACTGGGCCTACGGTCGCGATCATCGCTACGACGATTCGCGCTCCGCCCAGTATCTGTCCCGTGATGTAGTCGGCTATGAAGACCTGGACGACAACGGCGACTGGCGCGACGATCCAAGCTACGGACACGTCTGGTTTCCCACCCACGTTGAAGTCGGCTGGGCGCCCTATCACACCGGCCATTGGGATTGGATTGCTCCCTGGGGATATACCTGGGTCGATGACTCCGCCTGGGGCTACGCGCCCTTTCACTACGGACGCTGGGTAACCGTCGGCGGCCGTTGGGGCTGGATCGCCGGACCGGTGGAAGTCCGGGCCGTGTATGCGCCCGCGCTGGTCGTCTTTATTGGCGGCGGCCCAGGCGGCTTCGGCGGCAATGTGGGATGGTTCCCGCTCGGTCCGCGCGAAGTTTATGTGCCGCCGTACCAAGTCAGCCGTGGATACATGACCCGTGTGAATGTCAGCAACACGACGGTCAACACCACCGTGATCACCAACGTCTACAACACCACGATCATCAATAAAACTACGACCATCACTAATGTGACGTACGCGAACCGAAATGTACAAGGTGCGGTGATGGTGGTACCGCAACGGACGTTTGCCGGCGCGCAGCCGGTCGCTCACGCGGCGGTTGCCGTAAGCGCACAGCAAATCGCCAGCGCTCCGATAGGCGCGAGGGTGGCGGTAGCTCCTACGCGTGAGAGCGTACTCGGAGCCAAGGCTTCGAGCGCGGGTCACGTAAGCGCGCCGCCCGCCGCAGTAATGAACCGGCAGGTGATCGCAAAAAAGACACCGCCGCCACCGCCCGTGCCGTTTGCAAAACAGCAGCAAGCCCTGGCCGCGCATCCCGGACAACCGGTCGCCCCGCGCGAACTTCAAAGCATGCGTCCAACCGGCGCCGCGGCAGCGCGTCCGATGGTGAAGCAGGCGCCTCCAGGCAAACCCGCGACGCCAACCACGGGCCATCCCGGAGCTCCGCAGAATGCCGCGCGGCCCGCACCGTTCACGCCGCCAGCAAATCAACCGGCGAACCGTCCGCCCAGTCAACCGTCTGCCAATCAGCCAGCTCCGAACCCGCGTCCGGCCGCTCCGACGGAGCCGAATCGTCCGACGCCTCCACAGCCAGGCAATCGCCCGACGCCGCCAACGGAGCCGAACCGTCCGCCGGCAGCGCAGCAGCCGAACAACCGTCCAACTCAACCGAACAACCCGCCCGAGCCCAATCGTCCTCAGGCAATCCGTCCCGCTCCGACACCGGAGAGGAATGATCGTCCATCGGCCGCGCCGCCGCAGAATAACCGTCCCGAGGCCAATCGTCCGGAGCCGAAACCGACCCAGCCCGCGCCGCGGCCGCAAACGCCTCCGCCTGCAGAGGCAAAGCCGGCGCCGCCTCCTCCACGTCAGCAACCGAAGCAGACGCCGGAGCAGAAAAAGCAGGAAGACGAAAAAAACAAGAAAGAGAAGCCGCCGGGCGCATAGCCGCGAGCCTGGTAAGAGTCAGAAATCGAAAGGCATCCCAGAGTTCGGGATGCCTTTTTTCACGTAGGGACAGCCGCCCTCGGCTGTCCAGCGGGCGAAGCCCGCAGTCGCGAACCAATGCAAATGGTCGGTAGTGGGTCAGTTTGAATTTGTTTTGAAAGGGCACGGCTTCAGCCGTGCCGTAACTGCCGCCAAATCAATAGCGGCTTTAGCCGCTGGGGGGAATGTGTCTTTCAAACCGCACCACCACCAAATGGTCAAAAAATATGACCATAGCATGCTAGAATGACCATAAAGGAGTGCTATGCAGGAAATCGCCATCTCGGAATTCAAAGCCAAGTGTCTCGCTGTGCTGGAGCAGGTTCGCGCCACGAAAAAGCCGATTCGAATCACCCGCTTTGGCAAGCCGGTCGCCGAAGTCATACCGCCGACGGCGGTAGAAGATCGTGCCGCCTGGATCGGATCGATGAAAAACAGCATGAAGATCACGGGTGACATCGTCTCTCCGGCAACCGATGAGGACGAGTGGGAGGTTCTTCGCGATTGAGACTCCTGCTCGACACGCATATCTGGTTATGGAGTTTGAGCGATCCCAGACGGATTGGGAGACGAGTTCTGGTTCAGCTCAAACACCAGGACAACGAACTTTGGCTCTCGCCTATGAGCACCTATGAGGCATTAACATTGTACTACAAAGGGAGATTCGAGATTGAAGAAGACCTTTCGAAGTGGCTGGCGCGTGCCACCGCCGGCACTCGGGAGGCGCCACTCACCCACGAGATCGCTCTAGTAGCGCGGCAATTACAGATGCATCAGGACCCCGCCGACCGTATTCTCGCCGCTACCGCCGAAGTCTTGGACCTAACGCTGGTCACGGCCGACGAACGATTGCTGGGATTGGGAACGATTCGAACATTGGCCAACCGCTAAATGCTCGCGTAGGGACAGCCGCCCTCGGCTGTCCGGCGGAGCTCCGCACAACGAGTGTTCTAGGGTTCCTTGCAGACTTCGATGAGGTGTCCCTCGCTGTCGCGGATTTCGAAGAACTGCGTATCGCCACCGTCTTGAATTGGTCCGGCGAGAACACCACGATTTGTGAGCTGCTCGTGCCCTTTCTTTAGCTTTTCGCAGAAAATGACAGAAGCGACTGGCGAGGGTCTATCGAGGCCCGCTTGCTCCACCTCTGCTTTGGCATTCAAAAGGATTGTGGGCGCAGTGTGACCCGGAAGCTGCAGGGCAACGTCGGACGGTAGCGGACAGTCCCAATCCGGCGGGACTCTTGCCGCCTTGCAATCAAACGCCTCGATCCACCAACGCTTGGCACGCTCAACATCTGAGTAGGCGAGTGTGACTGAATCTGTATAGAACAGAGGCATAGCAGATCCACGGTAACATCAAACAATCCAAGCTGATCAACCTGCGCTGGCAAATGACGTAATCAGCGATTGCGCCAATTATCAAGGGAATTTGAGACCGAAATACTCCCTACGCTCTCTGCGCCCCGCCAAGCGCTTCCAGCGCCTTCGCGATCTGTCCCGCCCACTGCGCAACCTCATCATCGCGCAGTGTCCGTTCGCTTGACTGGAACTCAGCCCGCATCAGAATCGAGTATTTGCCCGCGCCAACCTGGTCGCCGCGGAAAATCTCCACCGGCACGAAACTGCGCATCTCGGCGATGCCCAATCCGCTAACGCTCTGGTGAATTTTCTCAAACTCCACGCCGTCGTCAAACACAAACGAGAAGTCGCGCTCGACCGCAGGGAAGCGCGGCAGCGCTTCATAACGCACCTGGCGCAGATCGTGCTGGTAGAGCCGGTCGAGATAAATTTCGGCAACAAAAACATCCTGCCGCAATTTGCGAGCTGCAGCCACGTCGGGATGAATCTGGCCAAACTGGGCGACGGTTGCGCCATCCAACACGGCGCGGGCCGAGCGGCCGGGATGATAGTAATCGCCGCTTTTCTCATTAACAGCCTGCGTATCGTAGTAGAGCGTCCAATGGCTGAAGGACGAGAGCAGGCTGTCGACGTCGCCCTTCAAATCGAAGAACGAGAACGGACGCGCCTCTGCCCCCGGAGCCAGTCCGCGCACCACCTCCGCATCGACATTGCCAGTCGCGCCGATCGAGATGCGCTTCAACTCCAGCGGCATACCTGCTAACTTTGCATCTGCGCTCGACGCCTCAAAAACATTCCCAGCTTCGAACAGGCGAACATGGTCGATGCCGCGATTCAGGTTGTAAGCCAGCATGTTCAGCATGCTCGGAACCATCGACGTGCGCATCACCGAAGCCTCGTCGCTAAGCGGGTTCGCCAGGTCGAGCTCGGGAGCCGTAGAAAAGCGCCTCGCGTCTTCCTTCGAAATAAAGGTCAGCGAAATGGCTTCGTTGTATCCGAGCCCCAGGAGCGATGAGCGCAGCCGCGCGTCTTTGTGCGCATCAGGCAGATCCCGAACCTCGCCGCTGTAAGCGGGAAGCGTGTTGGAAAACTTGTCGTAGCCATGCAGGCGCGCCAGTTCTTCAATGATGTCGATCTCGCGCTCGACATCAAGTCGCCAGCTCGGAATGTGGACCAGGTAGGTATCTTCGCCGTCGGGAAGCAGCGTGAAGCCGAGACGAGTAAGGATGCGGCTGATCTCATGCGCGCCGAGTTTTTCGCCGAGAATTCGGTGCACTTCCCGCAGATCAAGCTCGACCGGAGCAAGATCAAGCTTGCGGGCGATCACATCGATCACATCGCCGACGAGCGTGCCGCAGCCGGATGCCCCGCGGGACGCCAGGATCAAGTCGGCGACCCGGTTGGTCGAAGCGATGGTCGATTCGAAATCGGCGCCGCGCTCAAATCGGTGCGAGGCGTCGGTGTGCAGACCGTGTCGCTTCGACATCCGCCGCACCGTGACCGGGTCCCACCACGCGGATTCGATCAGAATATTCTTCGTCTTCTCTGTGATCATCGTATCGAAGCCGCCCATCACACCGGCCAGCCCCACCGGCTTTTTCGCGTCGGCAACGACCAGATCTTCGGTAGAGAGTTTGCGCTCCACGCCGTCCAGAGTTTTCAGCGTTTCGCCGGCCCGAGCTTTGCGAATGACCAGCCGCCTTCCCTCAAGCAGATCGAGATCGAACACGTGCGTGGGCTTGCCACTCTCCCACAAAACGTAGTTGGTAGCGTCCACCGCATTGCTGATGGGCCGCTGATCAAGCAAATGCAGACGACCTGCAACATGAGGCAGCGAGGGTTTGACGGTTACTCCGCGAATTTCGCGCGCCGTGAACCGCGGACAGAGCTCAGGCTCCTGAATGTGGATAGTGACGTCAGACTTGCCCTGCGACAGCGGCAGTTTGGGATCAATCGGCCGGAGCGGCAAATCGTAAAGCGCCGAGACCTCCCGAGCCACCCCGTAGTGATTCATTGCATCGGGACGGTTGGTCGTGATCTCCATCTCGAAGACGGTTGCCTCGCCCGAGCCCGAGATGCCCTCGACGGCAACGCCAGCGAGAGTAAGTTCGTCCGCAAGCCGGGTGTAGTCGACTGGCAGGTCAACGAAATCGCGCAGCCATTGAGGAGAAATTTTCATGAAAGCAGCTTCTGGTTCTGAGCCCTTAACATTACCTGCCTGTCATTCTGAGCGAAGCGAAGGACGTTTTCTTCTCAGTGCTCGAGACAGCAGGTCCTTCGCTTCGCTCAGGATGACAACAATGTAAAGATTGGTAGTTCCAACAATGCGTTGCGAACAGCGAACGACGAATAGAAGACGCCAACGACCAACGACGAGCGACCAACGACCTTCTACCCAAACTGCTCCAAGAACCGCACATCGCCCTGAAAGAACAGCTGAATATCATCCACGCCGTACTTCAGAATCGCAATCCGTTCCACGCCCATGCCGAAGGCAAATCCCGAAACTTTGCTGGCATCGTAATCGACGAAGCCGTACACATTCGGATCGACCATGCCGCAGCCCAGCAGTTCAATCCATCCGCTGGCCTTGCAGTTGCGGCAGGGAGCGCCGTCGCGCACGCCCTTTCCATCACAGAAAATGCAACTGATCTGCACGTCGGCGCTCGGCTCGGTAAATGGAAAGAACGACGGATAGAATCGCGTCTTCACGCTCGATCCGAACATCGCTTTCATGGCGTGGTCGAGCGTGCCCTTCAGATCGCAGAATGTGATGTTCGTGTCGACCGCCAGACCTTCAATCTGATGAAAGATGGGCGAGTGCGTCGCGTCCAGCGCATCGTTACGATGAACTTTTCCCGGACACACCACGCGCACCGGCGGCTTCATCTTCTGCATCGTCCGGATCTGCACCGGCGAAGTGTGCGTGCGCAGCAGCAACCGTTCGCGCAGCGGTTTCGATTCCTGCCCGGCGATGAACAGCGTGTCCTGGGTATCGCGCGCCGGGTGGTTTGGCGGAAAATTCAGCGCCTCGAAGTTGTAGAAATCGGTTTCAATTTCCGGACCCTCCTCGACCGAGTAGCCCAGATTGCGGAAGACGCCAATCATCTCGTTCATCGTTTTGATGACCGGATGTTCGGCGCCGATGGGACGGCGGATGCCAGGGAGGGTGACGTCAAGGCGCTCGGCTGCCAATTTTCCCGCGGAAGCGCCGGTTTGAATGCGTGTGAGCGTCGCATCCACCACCTGCTCGACTTTGGTCTTGAGTTCATTGACGCGCTGTCCGACGTCGCGCTTATTCGGTCCCGGCGCGGCTTTCAGCCAGAGATCATTGAGCTGAGTAAGGATGCCGTTCTTGCGCGCCATCCAGCGATCGCGAAACGCCTTCCAATCGTTCTCGGAATCGACCGCTGCGGACTCTTGCTCGAGCGCAGATAGAACGTCGCTCGTCGCGCTGTCAAGCGCCGCAGTCGAGCAGTCAGTTAGCTTGGGAACGGTGTAGGGCATGCTTCTCAAAAACTCTTAGGCACGAGTAAATTAAGACTGATAGCTGACAACCGAAAGCTGACAGCTACGCCGCCGCTGCGTTCGCCTTCTTCGCCTGCTCTGCCAGACTTCCAAAGCCCGCCGGATCGTTCACCGCCAGATCCGCCAGAATCTTGCGGTCCAATTCCACGCCTGCTTTCTTCAGTCCGCTGATGAACTGGTTATAGTTCAGTCCGTTCAGGCGGGCGGCAGCGCCGATGCGCACGATCCAGATCGACCGGTACTGGCGCTTTTTCTGTTTGCGTCCGGAGTAGGCAAACTTCAGCGCGCGATCGACTGCTTCTTTCGCCGAGCGGTAAAGTTTGGACTTAGTTAGGAAATATCCGCTGGCGCGTTCAAGAATCTTTTTGCGCTTGGCGCGGCGTTTGGTTCCGCGTTTTACACGAGGCATTGCTGTTCTCCTTTTTCATTTCGTCTGGCGGCTGGAGGTAAGGAGGCTTCTACCCAAACCGGTGGGAATGGGATTTCTGAAGCCCGACCTCTTCACGCGCCGCTGCGGTGCATTTCGCTCCGCAGACTGGTGATTGCCTACTCGTTAAGGACGGGCGCGGACGCCCGTCGCTCCATTACATGTACGGGATCATTCGTGCCGCTTTTTTGTAATCTCCGTCACTCACCAAGGTGGGCTGGCCCAGATGTTTCTTGCGCTTCTTCGCCTTGGATGACAGGATGTGACGCAACCCCGCCTTGTGACGCAGGATCTTACCCGTTCCCGTTTTCTTGAAGCGCTTGGCAGCGCCTTTGTGTGTTTTTAGTTTAGGCATAATTAGATCTCAGCTCTCAGTTAGAACTCTCAGCGTCCTAAGCGCAGTATCTCATCAGCTCGCGGCGATCGCACCAAGGGATTTTCCTGAGAGCTGATGGCTGAGAGCTGAGAGCTGTTCTGTTACGCTGTCTGCGCGCCGCCTCGCGACGCGGGAGGTGGCGCGACCTTTGGAGGAGCCGGCTTTTCTTTCGCTCCGCCTTCCTTCTTATTCGGCGCCAGAATCAGGTGCAGGGTATTGCCTTCCTGCCGTGGACGGAACTCCACCAACCCTTTCTGGTCGACGTCCTTGATCAGACGTTCCAGAATCTGGCGGCCCAGGCTTTGCCGCGTCATTTCGCGTCCCCTGAAGAAGATGGTCGCTTTCACCTTGTCTCCTTCGTCCAGGAAACGCAACACATGATTCTTCTTGGTTTCGTAATCGTGATCGTCCACGTTGATCCGAAACTTAACTTCTTTGACCGTAATGGTCTTTTGTTTCTTCTTGGCTTCCCGCTCGCGCTTTTCCTGCTGGTACAGGAATTTCCCGTAGTCCATGATGCGGCAAACCGGGGGTTGCGCGGTCGGGGAAATTTCCACCAGGTCCAGGTTTCTTTCGCGGGCCATCTTGAGCGCCTCGAAAGGAGGCATCACACCAATCTGTTCCCCTTCGTCCCCGATCACGCGAACTTCGCGCGCCCGGATGCGCTCGTTCATGCGGATAAAACGCTTGTCGATACCGTCCTCCGTCTGCTGATTTAACAGGAAAGGTGCTTCAAAAGTATAACATGCGGGCGCCCAAAGCCTCCGCCAGCTATCGTCTTTCGCCTTGACCGAATTCGCCAAAAGCGGCTACCATTGCGGGATTGCTCGTAGGGTGGTTCTCCCTTCCCTGTGCTGGAACCACTTATTCTCCCCCGCTTCCGGAGGTTCTGAGTATGCGTCGCTCGGCTTTCGTTCTTCTCTTGAGTTCTGTCGTTTGTTTCTCCGCATTTTTCTCCACCGCTTTCGCCAAGGGTCCCGCCAAGGGTTCTACTGATACCGATCGTCCCAAGCCGGTAATCACCGGCCCGATTGACGAGTCTCAATTGGTCACCCTGGCCGGAAACACGACACCCGCAGCCCTCCGCGCCGGAAACGATCGCGGCCCCGTCGCGGACAGCCTGACCTTCGACCATTTGCTGCTCGCGCTCAAGCCGACACCAGAAACCGAAGCTCGCCTCGAGAAACTGATTGACGAAATGCACCATCAGGATTCGCCCGAATTCCATCGCTGGCTGACTCCGCAGCAGTTAGGCGAGCGTTTCGGGCTTGCCCCGCAGGATCGAGAGACCATCCAGCGCTGGCTCGAGACGCACGGCTTTTCCATCAACCGCGTCTACCAGAACGGATTGGTCATCGACTTCGCCGGCACCGCCGCGCAAATCCGCGAAACGTTCCACACCGAGATTCATAACTTGGTCCTGCCCAATGGCGAAAAGCACATCGCCAACATTCGCGATCCGCAGATCCCCGCAGCGCTCGCACCGGCCGTCGAAGGCGTGGCTTCGCTCCATGATTTCTTTCCCAAGTCTCACGCCCTTCAACTCGGTCCCGTTTCCTATGACTCCGCTACCCACAAGTGGCATCCACACTTCAACGTCCAGTCTCAGGGACAAACCTTCCATACCGTCAGCCCCTATGACTTCGCGACTATCTACAACGTGTTGCCGCTCTGGCAGCGCGGATTTACCGGTAAAGGCGTCACCATTGCTCTGGTCGAGGACTCTAACCTCCTCCACGCATCCGATTGGTATGCCTTCCGCAACGTATTTGGCTTGAGGGATTTCAAAGACGGCAACTTCAAGCAGATTTATCCCAACTGCCCCAACCCCGGCCAAAACGGAGACGAGATCGAGGCCGCCCTCGATGTGGAATGGGCGAGCGCGAGCGCTCCTGACGCTAACATCGAGCTTTCCGCGTGCCCCAATTCTAAAACTGTGTCCGGGCTCGATCTCGCCATTCTCAATCTCCTCGATCTCGAGCCGCCGGACATCATCTCCGATAGTTACGGCCTGTGCGAAACCATTACCGGCCAGACCGAAATCGCGCTCGAAAATCGCGAAGCCCAAATTGCCACTGCGTTAGGAACAACGTTCTTCATCGCGCAGGGAGACACCGGCGCCGACGAATGTTCCCCCGTCGAGGGCTTCACTTCCCACCTCGGGATCAATAGCGGCGACAATACCGCTTCCGCCTACGCCGTCGATGTGGGCGGCACCGATTTCATGGCCCAGTACAACTCTGACGTCAACGGCGTTCCAGTAAGCGATTACTGGAGCGCTACCAACAATCCCGAGACCAAGGCGTCCGCACTGTCGTATATTCCGGAGATTCCCTGGAACGACGGTTGCACCAGCCAACTGATCTACAGCGATCCCCTATTCGGCGGCGGTTACACGCAATCTTATGGTCCCACGGGATTCTGCAACTCGAAATTTGGGAGAGAATTTAAATATTCAGTGAGCGGCAGCGGCGGACCGAGCACCTGCTTCACCGGAAAGCCTTCGATCCCCGGGGTGGTCAGCGGAACCTGTAAGGGCAATCCCAAGCCTTCGTGGCAGACCGGCGTTCCCGGCATTCCCAACGATGGTTTACGCGATCAGCCCGATCTTTCGCTCTTTGCTGCGGACGGCATTTGGGGAAGTTTCCTGGTCATTTGCATGTCGGATCCTAACCAATTCGGCGCTCCCTGTTCCGCGGAGAACGACGCGCTGCTTGAGGGCGGCGGCGGCACGTCTTTTGCTTCGCCGGCGATGGCCGGCATTCAAGCGCTGATTAATCAGAAATATGGCAAGCAGGGAAACGCCAACTATGTCTACTACGCGCTGGCGGCCAGCCAGTTCAACAAGCAAGGTGCGAAAGCTTGCAACGCCAGTCAAACCACGGGCAAGCTGCCTGCTCCTTCCTGCATCTTTAACGATGTGACGCTCGGCGACATGGATATTCCCTGCGGCCAGAACGCGAAGGGCAACTCCCACGATTGCTTTGGGGACGGCATCAAGATCATCGGCGAACTTTCAACGTCCACGTCCGCCAGCGAACCCGCGTATCCGGCCACCGTCGGCTACGATCTGGCCACCGGACTCGGCTCGGTGAACGCCACCAAGCTGTTCAATGCCTGGCCGACTGGCAGTAAGTAGTCAGCTTTTTGTCATCCGAGCGAAGCGAGAAATCTGCACTTCGCCGCAAGATGGACTGGGTCACGCCACCGCCACTTTTGAAGTCCGCAACCGCCGATACAGCCGCAGATAGTCGTCCACCATCCGCCGCGCCGTGAAGCGCTCGCGCGCCCTGTTGTAGGCGCGGGTTCCGTAGAGGCGCACAAGTTCGCGGTCTTCGTCCAGTTGAGGAGCACTTCACTGAGGCTTTCGGCGTTATTGCGTTCGAAATACAAGGCTGCGTCGCCCCACAGTTCGCGATACACCTCGGTGTCGTTAGCCACCAGCGCGCAGCGCGAGAATGCCGCCTCCACTGACGCCAGTCCGGTAGGCTCGTAGCGCGAAGTCGCCGCAAAGATCGTCGACTTGCTGTAGAGCGTGCGCAGTTGCGATTCGGTCTGCGCGCCCTTCACCGAAATATCCTGTGCGCCGGTGGAGACACGCACGTCGGCGCGGATCGGCAGCGACGGCATGGGAATCGGGTTGTCCGCGCCCACAATGCATACCGGCAGACGGTGCGTGTGCTGGGTCAGCAAGGCTACCTGCTTTCCCGTATCCCACAGACGCCCGATCGCCAGCACCGACTCTTCCTTGGTCACGAAGGGATTGAAATAGATGGGATTGCGTCCGGGCGGAATCACGTATCCCTCGAAATTGTCGCCGTAGGCGACGTGCAGCATCTCGTCCATCCAGCGCGAAGTTGAAACCACGGCCTCGGCCCGCTTCAAGCCCGCGACCATCGTCTTGCGATACCACTTCAGCCATGCCGAGGCGGCGGGTTCCTGTCCATGGATGCTCAACCACCAAGTGATCACATCGCCATGCGCCACCACCAGCCGCGGCGTGGCCACCGGCAGCGCCCCAAAACTCAGCTGATTCAAATGCAGAAAATCGGGACGGGTATCGCGCACGATCTGGCATAGATAGTCCTGTGCCGCGTGGAAGTCCTGCTCACCTTCCTCCATCCAGTCCAGACGAAACGCGGTGGGATGATATTCGAGTCCGTGCAGCGAATCCATCCAGGCGGTCTGATGGGGAAGCGGAATTTCTCCAAAGCTGACGAGCGTGACCTGCGCCCCGTGGGTGACCAGACCCGAAACCAGTTCGCGCGAGTACGTCCACACTCCGCTGAAAGTGTCAGCCGTCACCAGTACGCGCACAGAACCCCCGGGGAATCGAGGGCTGGGAGTTACCCTCGGGCCTGCCTGCCCTCCAGTTTAGGGTGGAAGGCCGTGCCGAGGGAAGAGTTTTCTTGGGTTTCTGCACGAAAATCCAGCCCCGGAGGGGCGAAATAACCTAGCCCAGCGCTTTCAGCGCTGGGACAAGTGGAAGAAATTATTCAAGTCCCGGAGGGACGACCTAGCTCTCGCGCTTTTAGGGACAGCGTAGGGACAGCCGCCCACCCTAACCGCTTCTTCGACCCGCAAATGGCGCACGGAAGTCGTTGAGTCCCTGCATCGCCCGCTTCCGTTTCAGCTGATCGGCCGAGTGTGGCTAGGAAGGTGATAACGGTTTATCCGGTGCAGAGGTGATGGAGGCGACGCACGGTTGGATTCGTCGCACACCAGCGGACTGGGACGAGAAGTCGCCACAGTTGCATCGACCATGCTGTAGTCGCAACCGTCGATGCCAGGATGATTTTCGTCGCACGGGATCAGCAGGAACGCATGCTCGTCGCCATTCGGGAGCAGTGCGTAGCCGATAATCTCGCCACGATCATTGATAAAATCTGCTTCCTCCAATAGCAGGCCAGAATCTAGGGGAACAAAAACGTTCAAGTCGATCGCCTGACCGTCCTGCCACAAAACGGCGTGTTCAACTGCACAATCGCTCTCTGCGCTATATGCCGCACCTACGATTTGGCCGCTCGAATTAATGGCATTGGCGTTGCTGCATGGAAAGCCTTCGATCCCCCCGAGATCGGTCATTACGCCCTCCCTCCAAAGAAACGCGTGGTCCGCTGAGCCTTCCTTAAGAGCCGACCAGCCAACCACCTCCCCGGCATCGTTGAGCCAACTAGCGCTTGCGTAGTCCCCTCCAAGAGTGCCCAGATCCCGCATCCCTCCGGACTTTGTCCAAAGAAAAGGGTGGAAATAAACATCTCCGGACAAGTCCGATTGACCAACGACCTCCCCACGGTTGTTTAGACCATTGGCAAAACCGCAGACTCCCCCCAGAGTCCCGAGGTCAATCATTTTGCCGCCTTCCCAAAGGAAGGGATCCTGGGTCGGAATGTACCCACACGTATCCGCAGAATTGGGCGTCGAATTTACGTAAGACGATCCGGCCACCTGCCCTTGGTCGTTCACATAAATAGCGAAGGCGTCGGGTCCGCCCAATGTGCCCAAGTCGCGCATAACTCCGTTCTCCCAGAGAAATCCCCGGGTCTGTGTTCCGAGACCCAACATGGAGTAGGGATCTGGAATCGTGTTCAACGCCGGTCCCACGACTTGGCCCCGGTCGTTAACAGCGTTGGCTACGCTCTCGTATCCGCCATCCAATGTTCCGAGACTGATGATTTTGCCGTCTTTCCAAAGAACCGCGATCCCCTCTGGAAAGCCGAGCAGCGGATCGATTTCGCCGTTTTCTGAAATTCCCACCACCACGCCTGCGTTGTTGATCCAGTCGGCTCCGCTGTTGAGACCACCGGGAAGCGTACCCAGGTCGGAGAGCACACCCTGCTGCCAGGAGAATGCATGCCCGACGTAGGCATCCCCTCCCACAAATGGGTTACCGTTTGGGTAGTAAGGGTTGGGAGTGGTGGTGTCTGCTTCTCCCACGGCTGTGCCCTGATGATTGACGATTTGGGCGATTGGCTCAACCGCCAGGCTGACATTTGGCCCACCGAACGTCCCCATGTCAGCGAGCTGATAGTGATGGAGCTCGGCGGCGTGATCACGTTTGTCCTGCGCGGCCAGTTGGATCGGGATGGCCAGCGCTGCGAGTAAGGTAAGCGCAGTCATGTTCGTGCCCAGATTCTTTTTCATGACTTCCTCCTTCGATTCTTTTTGTCGTCCTGTGCCCGGGTCGGTTCAGTGGCTGCGTCATATTCCGGACGGCCGCGGTGTCTGTCACTTTCAAACCAGGGCGGGTGTCATCCCCGAGCTACGCGGCTCCGCCCCGGAACAATTCAGCTCGCTTCTGAAACTATTCAAGTGCCGAAGTGCTGCGACCGAACCGGCCGTACCGGCTGGCCGCTCGGTGGAGCGGAGCGACAGGCGCCGGAACCATGTCAGTTGCCGCAATCCCGTCTGTCTTGTCATCATTGCGGGCGGCGGGAATCAACAGCAGATCGTGCTGGTCGCCGTTAGGAAGAATTCCGGTCACGGCGATCTCTCCGCTGTCATTGATGAAGTTCACATCTGAAATGACGAAGCCAGAGTCGGGCGGAATCAGCGTATTCAAGTCATAGAGAACGCCGTTCTGCCACAAGGACCCAGGTCCACCACCAACACCGCATATGCCGGTGCTAAGGATGATCTGGCCTTTCGCATTAATGTCGATAGCCGTGCTGCAAGGCCAACCGTTCGGGACTCCGAGGTCAGTCATCACCCCGTTCTTCCAGAGAAAACCATGATGGTTCTGGTCAGGACCAGGCACATCGGCACGGCCGACGATGTCCCCGGCGTCATTGATCCAGTAAGCCTCTGCGTTGTTTCCGCCAAGCGTACCTAGATCCGTCAGAGCACCTTCGTTCCAAAGAAATGCGTGGTGCGCTTGGTTTCCGGCTAAGTTCGAGGTACCGATAACTTGGCCTCGCTTATTGATTGCTCCTCCGCCGGATGAAGCGGCTGATCCCACATAGCCGCACGTGCCGCCGAGGGTGCCGAGATCAATCATTCTGCCGTCTTGCCAGAGGAACGGATCCTGTGTCGGGACATTGGGCGCGCAAGCGCCTCCGTTGTTTGCGTTCGGCGTCGAGTTTACGTACGACCAGCCGACAACTTGGCCGCCTTCATTGATGGCTGCACCCCAACTATCGGGCCCCCCAAGGGTGCCCAAGTCCTCCATGAAGCCATTCCGCCAAACAAATCCGTGCGTCTCTGTTCCGAGCCCTATGAAAGAATATGGATCGGGCACCGTATTAAGCGCGATTCCGATTACCTCTCCTCGGTTGTTCATGGCGTTGGCAAAGCTGAAACTTCCGCCCAGGGTTCCGAGATCGACAATCTCACCGTTCTTTTCCCAGCGGACGGCAACCTGCTCCGGTAGTCCTGTGATCGGGTCAAAGAACCCATTTTCTGAGCCGCCCATGATCAGTCCTTTCTCGTTGACCCAATAGGCTGCGCTGCTGTACCCGCCCGGAAGTGTTCCCAAGTCGGTCAGAACTCCGTTCTTCCATTTGAAGGCATGCAGGACGTAGCAGTCCGGCGAGAAGCAGTTTGGGGCGTTGGGATCGGGAAGGCCCGTATCCGCTCCGCCTACGACTGTTCCATGATTGTTCACACTTTCAACCACCGGACTAGAGAAGAAGAAACTGTTGGGACCTCCGAACGTGCCCATGTCTTTGACAATGTAGTGAGGTTGTTTCGCGTTGTGTTCCTGTGCGGACGATACAACCGGGAGGGTCAGCGCAGCGCACAAACTCAGCCCGGTGATGAGCGTAGTCAAGTTATTTCTCATAATTTTCTCCTCCGATTTGGTTTGTTTTCTCCGCAATCCTTGCTACCTACTCGTGCGCGAAACGGGCCTGAAATCGATCACCGGAAATGGTTTTCTTTTCAAAGGCGGCGGGATGACGAGCAACCCGGCAGAGTAAAAGGCGGTGTATAATCCGGGCGCGAACCACGGAAGCTCAGCATTATCAACATGCGGGCCCTGACTAACACCCACGAAGTGACCCGACTGCTCGCCGAGTGGGCGAAGGGTAACCAGCAGGCCCTGGAGGACCTCACGCCGCTGGTCTACCGGGAACTCAGACAATTGGCCGCCCGCTACCTGCGGAAAGAATCCCCAGGTCACACCTTGCAACCAACCGCGCTGGTACACGAGGCCTACTTGCGGCTGGTTGATCAGAAAAACCCAGACTGGCAGGGACGGTCGCACTTCTTCGGAGTGGCTGCGCGCCTGATGCGGCAGATCCTCGTGGACCACGCCCGCCGGAGGCAAGCCGGCAAGCGCGCGGTGCGCAAAGTGTCACTGGAAGAGGCGGTGAGCTTTCAGCCTGAGCGGAGCCGAGACCTCGTGGCCCTGGACAGTGGCCTCAAGGCGCTTGAGAAGCTCGATCCGCGAAAATGCAGAGCGGTTGAACTCCGCTATTTCGGAGGGCTCTCCATGGATGAGATCGCGCAAACGCTGGAGGTCTCCCCAATTACCGTCCGGCGCGACTTGAGGATGGCGGAAGCGTGGCTTCATCACGAAATGCGGAACGCGTAGGTGTCACTTGACTCCTGAACGCTGGGCGCAGATCGAAGAGCTGTTCCATCGCGCCGCGGAATGCGCCCCGGAAGAGCGTACCTTACTGCTGGACGGGGCTTGCAGCAATGATCCGGAGTTACGGCGAGAAGTGGAAGCCTTGCTCTCCTGCGATCGAAGCGCCGGCAATTACGTGCAGGCGGCCGTCCGCGCCGAGATCGATACCGTCGGGTTCCCCCTGGCGGGTGAAACCATCTCCCATTACCGCATCCTGGATGGACTCGGCGGCGGCGGCATGGGCTTGGTGTATCGGGCGGAGGACATGAAGTTAGGCCGTCAGGTAGCCCTCAAGTTCTTGCCCGAAGAGTCAGCCAACGACCCTCGGTCGCTAGCGCGCTTCGAGCGCGAGGCTCGGTCGGCCTCAGCGCTGGAACATCCCAACATTTGCCCTATCTATGAATTTGGCGAGCACGAAGGCCGGACATTCCTCGTAATGCAGTTGTTGGAAGGGCAGACATTGCGCGAATTGATCGCTGCAGCGAGTCCGGAGAAGCCGCCATTCGCAATCGAGAAGATGCTCGATCTTGCGATTCAGATTGCGGATGGATTGGGCGCAGCGCATCAGAAAGGAATCATCCATCGCGACATCAAGCCAGCAAACATCTTTGTAACCAGTCAGGGTCAAGCGAAGATTCTGGATTTCGGGTTGGCGAAACTTGCGTCCGCTGCGACCGTCGACGGCGAGGAGTTGGAACAGGGCCCTCGCGAGGGCCGCGACGTGGATCTTCTCCTAAGCCGAACCGGAGTAGCGATGGGGACGGCGGGTTACATGTCGCCGGAGCAAGTGCGCGGCGAAAAATTGGACGCGCGAACGGACCTGTTTTCTTTTGGCCTCGTGCTGTACGAGATGGCGACCGGGCATCGCGCGTTTGAAGGCGACACTGGGCCAGCGCTCCACAGTGCCATCCTCACGCAGACGGCTGTTCCAGTGCGTCAACTGAATCCCAAACTTCCCGCCAAGCTCGGGCAGGTCATCGCCAAAGCACTGGAAAAGAATCGGGACGCCCGCTACCAGACTGTGTCGGACATGCGCGCCGACCTGGAGATTTTGAAACACGAGACGGAGCGAAATCCGCTCCGCCGGTGGATGGTAGGTTCTGCTCTCGTTCTCGCGCTATTGATCGCCAGCGCGTTATTGTGGTTTGCGAGACGCCAGCCAACGTCCACCCAAACTCCACCAGACATCAAATTTCGGCAACTCACGCTCAATTCCTCAGAAAATCCCGTAAGAAACGGGGCGATCTCGCCCAACGGCAAATACCTCGCGTACGTCGACAAGCTGGGAATGCACGTCAAAGACAGTGGGACCGGCTCGATCCAGGATGTTAAACAGCCGCCAGATATGAACAAGGACAGTGTTGTCTGGGAGATTAGGGACGTCGGCTGGTTTCCAGATAATGAGCGGTTCCTCGCCAATGCCCATCCAGCAAGCGAGGACCCAGGTGCCTGGTCATCCCGGACAGCCAGTACTTGGGTCTTTTCCAGGACGGGCGAACCGCGAAAGCTTCGCGAACACGCCACCGCGTGGTCCGTTTCCCCGGATGGCGCCCTGATTTCCTTCGGGACAAACGCCGCCAGACTTGGCGAGCGTGAAACTTGGCTGATGGACTCTGAGGGTAAGCAGGCTCGCAAACTCTTTGATGCCGGAGAGAACAGTTCCTTTAACGAGTTCTATTGGTCGCCCGATAGCCAACGCGGGCTCTACTTCAGAACCGATGCTCCCGGCGATACATTACTCAGCCGCGACTTTCAGGGGGGGCCTCCTGTCACATTGCTTGCACCGGCCGAAACGAAGCAAATACGAGGCGACATTTCCTGGTTGCCCGATGGACGTTTGATCTATCAGCTTGGTGATCCCGGTTCCGCGCTCTACTCCCTCCAAGCTACGTGCAACTTCTGGACACTGCGGCTGGACGCGCATACTGGCAAGCCGCTCGAGAAACCTAAGCAGCTGACGAACTGGACTGGATTTTGCAACTCCGAATATGCTAGCGCCACCGCCGATGGCAAGCGGCTCGCGTTCCTCAGACAGGCAGTCGCCTGGACGGTGTATGTCGCTGATGTTGAGGCCAGAGGGATGCGCATCGGTAACATGCGGCACTTCACTTTGAATGAGAGTACTGACTTCCCACAGGGCTGGACCAACGATAGCAAGCAGGTTGTCTTTATGTCCGATCGCACTGGTCAGTTCGCGATTTATAGGCAGTCGCTAGACGCGGACGCCCCGGAACTCATTTTCACTGGAACAGATGCCTTTTGGGCAGCACTCGTCAGCCCTGATGGCAAGTGGTTACTCGAAATTCCCTCGCCCAAGTCCGGAGACTCAAAGGACCCGGATCGGCTCATGCGGGTTCCCATCGCCGGAGGATTGCCGGAATTAGTAACTCGTATAGCCTCCAAAGCTCAAGTTTACTGCGCCAGGCCACCGTCAAGTCTGTGCGTGTTGGCCGAGAGGACCGAGGATCGCAAGCGCCTGATTTTTACGTCCATAGATGCCCTCAAGGGTCGAGGTCTGGAGCTTGCCCGCTTTGATCTCGACCCAGGGATCGAGTATTGGCAGTTCGACATTTCTCCAGACGGGACACGCTTGGCAGTGAGCGGAAACCCGCACGGGCCGATCCACATTCTCTCCCTGCGCGGGCACGCCGAGCACGTGATCCCAGCCAAATTCAATAACCTGATGGGGAATTTCTTTTGGGCAGCGGATGGCATGGGGCTCTATGTCTCCGATCAAACGAAGCGCGGTACGGTGCTTTCTTATGTGGATCTCCGCGGCAAGGCACACGTCCTATGGGTAAATCCCAGCGGCTGGGCGACATGGGCAAAGCCATCGCCGGATGGCCGTCACCTGGCAATTGAAGGCCCAAGCGTCACTAGTAACATTTGGATGATGGAGAACTTCTGAGTCTTCTCACGCTGAGCCAAGTTTGTCCTGGCCCCCGACTGGTGTAATCAAAATCTGAGCTGCGCCTTCAACTGAATCATCCGCGCGGAAACGTCGCCCGCAAAGAAGCCACCCAGAATGCTGGTAGGTGGCTGCTCCGGGTTCCCGATCTGGCCGAAGGTCGGGTCAGAAATCCCATTATCTGGCGTCTGAAAATTGGTGTGGTTGAAGACGTTGAAGAACTGGAAGCCGATCCCCAGCGCCGCATTTTCCCAACCAGGAACCTTCGTGTTCTTCATAATGGCAAGGTCGGTATTGAAGTAATTCGGTCCGCGGAACCGGTTTCTTCCTTGTGCAAAAGACACCGCGGGACCATTTATACAGGAAGGGTATGATCCCAGATTGCCCTTATTAAATCCCGTCTCGCAACCCGCCTGTACGAAATTTGCCTTCGGATTGGGCGTTATCCCATCCGCCAACACCTGCGGCGGTTGACAGGGATACAAACCCGGGGGAGTGGCAGCGCCTTCCCCGCACGATGCCTGCGGGCCCAGGGGGCCGACCGGTACGGCATAGATGGCTGCGAAATAATTATTCTGCTGAAGAATGCCTGATTCTTCGAGGTCGAACACCGTGTAGGGAAATCCTGTGCGGGCAAAAATTGTTCCGGACACCTGCCATCCCTTCTCCAGAGAATCCGGACCGTGCCCGCCTAAAGCCGCCTTAACCGGTAGCTCCCAAACGTAGTTCGCATTCAGGGAATGGCGCACATCGTATTTCGCCGGTCCATAGGCGCCGCGGACATTGTTCGGGTCCTGCGGATACAGCGAACTAGAGGACGTGAAGCTGAAGTAACCGCCGTTTGAAACCTCATCGAGGGCATGGCCATAGGTATAGTTGGCTTGAAACATGCCTTGAGTCCAACGCGTGAACCGATGCTGGAAAGAAACAACCATGCCGTTGTAGGTAGACACCGCAGCCGAAGTGATCTCAGTAACCTGGCTGAAGCGCGGATCTGGCAATGACAATGGAAGGTCAGAGGTGAAACCGAAGCATGGGTTGGCTCCGCCGTTTGGGAGAGTAGCGAGGGCTGGGTTGCAATAAGCATTCGCAGAATTATTGAGCGCAAGTTCGTGGATTCCGTGATGGCCGAAGTAGCCGATGCTGACCGAAGTACCCGCGCCAAAAGCCTGCTGCAATTGGAGGCTCCATCTCTGATATTGAGGCGACTGCATCCGCTTGGCAGCGACATTGATGGCAGGCGGAGAGAAATTGGGGTCGTTCGCCTGGATCTGAGCGAGGGTTTGGCCGTTAGCGAAGCCGTTGACGAACGCCGCATTGGAAGCGCTCGCATCTTTGAAGAGACTGGTTGTCTCCTTCGGCGCAAGGTTGTCTCCACTAATCGTGTACGAGTTGAGGAGCGGAGGGTTGCCGGAAAAATCGAAGAGGCTGCCCGGTGAAGGGTCATAGAAGATGCCAATGCCGCCCCGGATCACCGTGTTGTGCGAGACGCCCAAGGGCTGCCAGGCAAAGCTCAACCTGGGTGACCACAGAATGTCTGCCCCGAGAACTGCTTGTTTCTGGTTGGTCAGGATCGCCTGATTGTACGGCTGGCCGGGATCATGGCTGAGCGAATCAAACGCTCCAGGAAGCCGAGCGAAGCAGCTATTCAGACACACCGGATTGGGATAATGTTCCGCCCGGAGCGCAAACGTTAGGGTCAAGTTCGGCCGAGCATGCCATTCGTCCTGGCCGTAGAGGCCAAAGTTGAGGAAGGAGAGCCGGATGGAGGTCTGAGACGTGAAGGACTGCGTCAGCGTCGTGAAATCATTCTGTGGAGAGGCTGGGTCAAAACCACCCTGATAAAAAGCGTCAAGCGTCTGGACAGTCAGCTGTCCGATTGCATTAACTTTGTTGGGTAACTCGCTCCATAGGATTCTTTGGAAGCTCGCACCAAACCCTAATTTCTGGTTGCCCCAGGTTTTCTGGACATCTTCCGAAACCTGAAACTGCGTGTTGTACCTGCCAAAACCAAAAGCGGCGAAGTTGTCTGATCCTCCCAAGGGGGAAAATATGTTCGAGTTGAAATACAGTTCGGCGGGAAACGCCGACAGAGCCTGAGAAGGGTTCTGCGTTTGGTAAATGGGTGCAAAATAGGAACCGGCCACCAGAAATTGGCTGGCAGCCGATGCTCCAAACGTATGTGTCTCGATGACCTGGCCTTGCCACGATGGCTGGTTGTAATTAGCGTCGAACAGCGGGCTGATGGGATCGGTAGCGATCGCGTTGCGCCCAGCACCGTACTGCAGCCGGGAAAAAAAACGATCACTTCTACTCACGTTCCAATCCACTCGGCCAGCGGTTAGCGTATTTTGACTGGGGCGCGCGCGAGTCGGCAAGAAGGACGAGGCGCAGGGGATAGGCATGCCGGTGATTGGATCCGTGCCCAGACCAGTGAACCCGGCGCAGCCCCATCCGCCTCCAGGAACGCCGGCGATCGCAGAACTTGCTCCCGGTGCGGCGTTGTACAAACTGAATATCTGCCTGTAAAAGGCAGCCGTTGCGGAGTTCAGGCCAAACCTCAATTGTCCAGCGGAGTTCAATTCCGTATCAATGTTGGTGAGGGTCGCATATTGAGACTGGGAACTAGGAATCATCACATAGGAAAGGTTGGGAATCACCAGGTGCAGGCCCTCGGTATCGAAAAAGAAGAACAGTTTGTCCTTCTTGATGGGGCCACCGATGGAGCCAGCCCACTGGTTGGCGCTCTCGAAGAAGCGTGGTTTACCAATCGCCTTGAGGAACCAGTCGTTTGCGTTGAACGCGGTCCCGTTCCAATAGTACTGCGCGTTGCCGTGGAACTCGTTGCTACCTGACTTCGTGATGTAATTTATGTTGCCGCCCGCGGCGCCGCCGATCTGACCGGAGTAGCCCGTGCTCACCACGGTTGCTTCTTGAATCTCGTTCTGGCCCAGGAGAAGGTTGAGGGTACCGGCTCGGCTTAGGTTGCTGCCGTTGTCGTTGTTGTTCATCCCGTCCATGGTGTAGAGATAGGAAGTGCCCGGCATCCCCAGGATGGAAAAGTTAGCGCTGCCCTCAAGGTCCGTATTCATCACTACGCCCGGCGCGGTCTGCGCAACGTAGGTGAGATCGTTGCCGGGATTCGGAACCTCGGAAATTTGTTTCGAACTCATGGTCGTCGACACGTCGCCATTTTCTGCCTGAACGAGCGGAGCTTCTCCCGTAACATTCACGGTTGTGCGTTCTGCCGCAAGTTCAAGCGTGACGTTTACCGTGACCGGAGGCCCCAGCAGGATGTTCACCGCCCGGTCTTCCCTTTGAAATCCGGCATGCGTCACAGTCAGCGTGTATTTCTCCGGCGCCAGAAAAAAGAACCGGTACACTCCTTCTCGATCGGTTTTCGTTGAGTGAGTCGTCCCCTTGGCGGTGTCTCTGATCTCGACACGCGCATCGGGCACGACCGCATGGCTCGGATCAGTTACGACGCCGGTCAACCCGCCAGAGGTGGTTGTTTGAGCGTTCAAGTTATCTGGGGGGGGCGCCGCGACAAGAAGAACGGCGAGAAGGAATACCGATATCGGCCGCAATCGCATCGAACCACCCCACGAGATTCGATCAGGCGAAGCCCGAGACAAAGCAGGATGGCATGATACCGCTATTCGCAAGGTCGCGCACGGTCTAAAGGATCGTTAGGGTACGGGGCGCTTTCCCTTGTGGCAGGTTGAGTGTTCAGTCCCATGACATCCTTTACAAAATGTCCCGGGACTTTACAGGTTTTCGAGACGTGGGAGCCGCGAGCGCGTTCACCTCTGTCAATCTATGGCCAGCATTGTGATCCGTGCACTCTCGCGATTTCTACAACGTTCCGTTTGACTCGATAGACGACGATAAATGGAAGCGGCGCCAAAACGAGCTCGCGAGTGTCACCAACTCTGCCCGGCCTCCCACGATTGGGAAATGATTGGAGCGAAGCCGCCGAATCGTACATGGTATGCGCAACGCGATCAGCCGCGGAGGGATTCTGCTCGTGGATGTACGCGACAATTCCCGCAAAAAATCGGCCGCGGCCTCAGGCGACTATTCGATCTTCATCGAGACCCGATCAGGAACCGAGGATTCGATTCATCTGTCGGCGCACGTCCTCGTGGGAGACGGTTTTGCCCTGATCGAGGGACGCGAGGCCCTTGCCAACCTCTTGCCTAAACCATTCCTCATGGTCAAGGTAGCTCGCAACCAACTCGCGCACGACCTCGTCCGGTCCTTTGCCCGTTTGCGAGGCGATCCGCCTTAGCTTGGCTTCGAGTTCCGGCGCAAACGAGATTTCCATACGCTCATTGTAGGCGGCCCTCCAGGCAAAACGGCAACGAAAACGAGCAATGAAAACGCCAACGCCGCAGAACCCGATCCCCACAATCGGCCTTTGACACGACCTTTTTTCATTCAATCTCGGCTGTCATCTCTCGGCCGTCATCCGACCTCGCGCTGTCATCCTGAGCGAAGCGAAGGACCTGTACATCTAGCTGCGGCAATGACAATGTGGACTGTGCCTCGAACTTGCGGGACACGACGCTGGAAACTCGGCGCCGGTCCCACACTAGTCGGTGGGCGCCTGGGCGCCTCCTTCTTCATGTCGAGTCCGCCCACTGCGTCATCGCGCGCTGATCGGCGCGGTGATCCATCCTCACCAGCTTCGGCTCGACCAGGATACGCATCGTCCACAAAAGATCGTCGAGGGAGGTTCCAAACCCGAAGTGCGCATCCACAAACGCCAGTTCCGTCGTCGGCAGAGTCGAGCGGCCCGAGATCAGCACCACGGGAACATCCGGCACCAGATATTTGATCTCCTGGGCCAGCTTCGCTCCCGACATCAGCGGCATTTCGTAGTCCAGCAGTGCCAGATCGAAATAGGTTCGCTGGCAAAGCGCGAGCGCCTCGATGGGATCGTTCTTCGTGATCACCCGGAACCCACACTCTTCCAGGACACTTGTGAGCAATCGGCTGGATTTGGGATTGTCGTCCACGTAAAACACTGTCGTTCGGTTCTCCATCACAAACCTCCGTTCCTTTCCCGAAGAACGCAAATGAGTAGCGGCCTTGCGGAGGAAATGGGTGAAGATTTGTAAATGACAAGTACATATTGGAAGACGCAAATGAGTAGGATTGATGCAGAGGCCGAGACGAGGCAAGGCACGTCTCAGGAGATCAGACTAAAGGCTGGGTATGGACATTTCCTCGTTGGCAAACTCTTTCGCCGCAGGACATTCGCAAGGCAGCGTGAACTTGAAGATAGAACCGTGGCCAGCCTGGGCCTCGACCCAGATCTTTCCGCCACCGTGCTCGACGATCTTCTTGCAGATGGCCAGACCGATTCCGTTGCCCGGATATTCGGTCCGGGTGTGCAAACGTTGGAAGACGACAAAAATATGTTCTGCGTGCTCCGGGTCAATGCCGATGCCGTTATCGCTCACGCTGAACAACCACTGCGAGCCCGTCTTCTCCGCGCGCACGGAAATTTCCGGCGCATCTTTCCCGTGGAACTTGATCGCATTCCCGATCAGATTCTGGAATAACTGCGTCATCTGCGAGCGTTCCGCCCACACCACGGGTAGCGCCGCGTAGGTCACCACCGCGCCGCTCTCTTGAATCGCCGGACGCATACTCATCATGACCTCGGTCATTACCGCGTCGCAATCGACGCGCGTGCATGCGGCACAATTCCGGCCTACCCGCGAAAAGGCCAGCAGGTCCTGAATCAATCCCTGCATGCGCAGAGCGCCCTCGCAGGCATAGCCGATGTATTTATCGGCGTTCTCGTCGAGCTTGCCGCGATAGCGTTCGCCGAGCAGCTGGGTGTAGGCCGCAACCATGCGTAGCGGCTCCTGCAGGTCGTGCGACGCCACATACGCGAACTGCTCGAGGTCCGCATTGGAGCGCGCGAGCTCTTCGACTTTTTGCGCCAAGTCCTCTTCCGCTTGCCGGCGCAAACGAAGCAGGCGTCTTTCCTGCAGCGCCCGGCGGATCGCTTCCGGCAACCGCGCCAGACCGTCCTTCAGAACGTAATCTGTTGCGCCCCGTTTGATGCAGTCGACCGCCGTTACATCTCCCAATGCGCCCGAGACCAGGATCAGTGGAATGTCCAGCCCTTCACGCCGCAGTACATCCAGCGCGTCCATGCCTTTCCACTGCGGCAGGTTATAGTCGGCGAGCACGATGTCGGGATAGTGCGTGCGAAGTTCGCGCTCAAACTCAGCTTCCGCCTGCACCACGACCACGGCAGCCGAGAAGCCGCCGCGGCGCAGAGCCTGGGCCACGAGCTCCGCATCCAGTTCGTTGTCTTCGACGTGCAGCACCCGCAGTTGGCCGGGCTGTGGGGCGAGGTCATTCGTGGGAGTCATGGGCCGCTCCCGCCAAAGCCTTGGAATTTTCCACGATCGGCGGTTGATTGATGACCAGCCAGTACAGTCCCACGGTCTTGACCGTCTCGCGGAATTGTTCGAAGTCGACGGGCTTCTGGATGTAGCTGTTCGCCCCCAGGTGGTAGCTGGCGACTAGGTCCCGTTCTTCCTTCGACGAGGTCATGATGACGACTGGGATAACCTTGGTCCGCGGATCAGCCTTGACCTGTTTGAGCACCTCCAACCCATCGACCTTGGGCAGTTTTAAGTCCAACAGCACTAACTTCGGGGGATGGTCAAACGATCTCTGCGCGAACGCTCCGCGACAGAAGATAAAGTCGAGGGCCTCCTCGCCATTGCGTACGACCAGGATATTGTTCGCCAGCTTCTCCCGCCGCAGCGCATGCAGGGCAAGATCCACATCGTCCTGATTGTCTTCCACTAACAATATGTCCAGTGCATCTGAGTTCATAATTGGCCTCCCGCCGTAGCTCCATCACTTTTCGATTCCGCTTGTTTTCCCGCACCGAGGGTGAAATAGAAGGCTGCGCCTTTGTCCAGGTTCCCCTCCGCCCACACTTGGCCTCCGTGCTTGTGAACAATGCGCTGCACCGTCGCCAAGCCTATGCCCGTGCCTTCAAAATCCTCCGGACGGTGCAGCCGCTGGAAGACTCCAAATAATTTGTCGACATATTTCATGTCGAAGCCGATGCCATTGTCCCGGACCATGAACACCGGTTGCCCATCCTCCGCGTTTTCTTTGTGACTGACTTCGATGACGGCGTGGGTGCGGGGGCGGGTGAACTTGAGCGCGTTGGCCAGCAGGTTTTGAAAGACCTGCTTGACCAGTACGGGATCGCACTCCACCCCGGACAGGTCGGCGATCATCCATTCCACCTGCCGCCCTTCGCAATCCGGCTGCATCATCGCTACCACTTCCGCAACCAGTTCGTTCAATTTCGTCGTTCGCAGATTCAGAGCATGGCGGCCCACCCGCGCCAGATTCAACAATTCATCCACCAGCAGGCCCATCTTTTGGGTCCCGGCCTGGATGCGCTCCAGATAGCGTTGCGCCTCGGGAGCAAGAGTCGGGCCGAATTCCTCCACCAGCAACTGGGAAAAGCCGATGATGTGCCGCAAGGGCGCCCGCAGATCGTGGGACACCGAGTAACTGAAAGCTTCCAGTTCTTTGTTGGCGGCTGCCAGTTGGGCGGTTCGCTCCATCACCCGGATTTCCAGTTCGTCATTGAGTTTTCGGATTTCCCGTTCATCCGCTCTGCTCCGGGTAATGTCGCGGAAAGCCGCCACTCCGCCACACACCACACCGTGCCTGTCTTTCAAGGGGCCGGCGCAAACCTCGATCCAGGCGCCCTGGGCGAGTTTCGGATTGCGCACGAACATCTCGGTCGTGCTCACCTCCCCTCGAATGGCGCGTACCAGAGGAATTTGGTCGCAGGGGAAGGGCGTCACCGTGTCGGTCAGAAAAAGGCCGTAATGCTCAGTCCATTTCTCGCTGGGAAGATCCGCCGCACCCATGCCCAGAATCTTCTCCGCCGCAGTGTTCCAGAGGACGAACTTCCCCTGCTCGTCAGCGGTCGCCAACCCCTCAGTCATGCTGTTCAACACGGACTGCAGCATGAGCGTCTGCTCTTCCAGCGCTAGCCGCGAGCGGGCCAGTTCCTCGGCTTGTCCCGCGAGTTGTTCTGTGGCCAACTTGCGATCCGTAATGTCAGTGTTGGTCTCCAGGATGCGCACAGGCCGCCCTTGAACATCGCGATGCAATGCCCATGCACTGGAGACAACGATGGTACTGCCGTCACGCTTGCGGTGTATCAGTTCACCTTCCCACACGCCGGTCTCAAAAAGCTTCTTCTCGATCCTCTCCAGCGGCTCGGGAAATTGGGTATGGAAAAGATCGTGGGAAAGGATGCCTAACGCCTCCTGGGAGTTAAAGCCATAGAGCTTTTCCGCGCCCCGGGGCCAGAACACAACGCGGCTCTCCATGTCGCGCACAAACACTTGGGCCGAGTCCATTACCTGGGATTGCTCACGCAAAGCCTCCTCCACTCGCTTGCGTTCGGTGATGTCGCGCGCGACTTTTGAAGCGCCACCAATTACCCCGCTGTTGTCCCGGATCGGCGAAATTGTTACGGATACGTCAATCCTCTTGCCATCCTTCCGCACCCGGACGGTTTCGAAATGCTCAACGCTTTCCCCACGGCCGATCCGCGATAGAATGTCGGTTTCTTCATTCGCGCGCTCCGGAGGCAACAGCATCCGCATCGATTTACCGACGGCCTCTGACGACGAGTATCCGAACACCTTTTCGGCGCCGTGATTCCAGGCGGTGATTGTTCCGTCCAGGGTTTTGCTGATAATGGCATCATCGGATGACTCGACGATGGCCGCCAGTCGTTCGCGCGCTTCCGTCGCGAGCACTCTCTCGGTGACGTCTCGCAATATCACAGTGAACAGTTTCCTCCCACCCGTGACCACCTGCGAGATGGAAGCCTCAATCTGAAATTCCTGGCCATCCGCTCGCACCGCCCACAGCACATCCTTTGGCCCCATGGCCCGATTGGTGTCGCCGGTTTCGCCGAACTTGCGGATATGTCCGGCATGGGCGGCGTGGAATCGCTGCGGAATGAAACGCGTGATCGGCTGCCCCAGCGCTTCGGTTGCCGGGCAGCGGAACATTTTCTCGGCGGCGGCGTTGAACAACACAATGAGATGCTGTTCATCAACGGTGAGGATTGCGTCCATCGCGGACTGAATGACGCCCGCTAGACGGCCCTCGCTTTCGCCCAATGCCGCGGTGCGCTGGGCCACACGCCGCTCCAGATCTGCATTTAGAGCATTGACCTGCGCCCGTGCCCGTGCGCTCACGTGAACCTCGCGGTTGACGGCGAGCCTGGCCATAGCCAACAAGCCTGCCCCGACGAGAATGCCTGCGACGATGATGAAACTCGTCAACCGCTGCCCCGCCTTGGTTCTTAGGGTGCGCTGGCTCAACAGCTGCATCTCCCCGGCGCGCATCTCCTGAGTCGTTACGCGCACCGCATCCATAAGTCTTTCGGTCTCTAGAATGTCGTCAGCGCCAGGAACTGCTTGCATCTGCCGGCGTTTGGCGACCATGCTCTCGGCGAATTCAAGCGCAGCGCGGACCTGCGGCTCGAGCACGTCCAGTCGTCGCTGCTGATTGGGATTGTCCGCCGTCAAATGGCGCAGCGCGTCTTCGTCCTGTGCGATGGCGCTCCTCGAAGTCTCGTAGTGCGCGAGCACCGAGTCTTGCCCCGTCCAAGCAAATGTCCGCGCGCTGGTTTCCGCTTCGATCACATGTTTGGAGGTGAGCTCGATCCTGTCCATCACGGCATAGGTGTGGGCTACCCAGTCGGCATCATCCGCCGCCAGCCGGGCGTTGTGCCAGGACGAAAAGCCTAGGAAGACTGTCAGGAGCACAGCTACGGTGAAACCGCCAGTGACCCTCTGTCGAAGTTTGGCTTCGATCGGCGCTTCGAATTGTTTGGAGAATTTCAAGATCCCGGCTTCGCCTCACTGGAAAGTTATCGGCAAGAGAGCTATCGTTTACCAGCAAACCGGCAGGTTACTTAGGGTCGGGGCCAACGAATACGGCGACCGTGCGATCCATTAAGCTGGCATCCGTTCATCGGCCTCAACGATGGAACCGTTAGACGCCGGCTGCTTGGTTGGCCTCTTCCGCTGTCCCCGCGCTCTCCAATTGTCTTCGCAGTTTCTTCACCAGGTCGTGGACAGACTCCAGCTTTTCGGACGCAGCCGTGGGCAGACCGTGGGTTTCCAGGGCCAGTTCAGTGGACAGCAGCAGCGCCGTCACTGTGCCATTCAGTTCGCTGTGGATCGCGCCGAGCGCCGCTTTTCGCGCCCTTTTTTCCTCGTACCGACGGCGCTGTACCGCCGACCGGACCTCCCGCACCAGACGCTCCATTCCGGTGATCGCCAGATTGACCTGCACCGGGATGGCGGTGCCCAGGTGCTCGAGCGTGCTTCCGGCTTCATGCGGCGCGGTTTCGAGCAGGTACTGATCGAGCACCACAACCAGGTAGCATTCCGCCCGCAAGAGTGTGGTTGCCCGGGCCAGACTTTCCGCGACCATGACCTCCTCGCCCGTCGCCTCATGCAGCGCCGCGGAACACTCGCGTGCCCGCTCGCTCGGCGTCACAAGAAGAATCATGCAGACTCTCTCGCAACTTCCGGGCCAATCGTTTTTGCTTGAAAATGAATGAGTTGTGGGCTCGGCCTTTTCGCTGAATTCCCGTTCCGGTACCAGCGCGGGGCCCGACCGCTCAGTTTCGGGACTCGTACTCTTTCAGCTTCCGGTACAGAGTAGTCTTGCCAATGCCCAACAAGCGCGCCGCCAGCATTTTGTCTCCGTTCACCTGCGTAAGCGCATTCAGAATGGTTTGCTTCTCCAGTTCCGCCATGGGCACGATGCCATTCGCCGGCTGGCTCACTCCCATCAATTCGATGGGCGCTCCGTAAATCTGTGTAGGGAGGTCACGAAGCTGAATTTCGTGCGCGCTACTCAGCGCGCATGCCCGCTCCAGCGAGTTTTCCAGTTCGCGCACGTTGCCCGGCCAGTCGTAATTCAGCAGCGCCTTGAGCGCCTCGTCGGAAAGGGTCTTTTCGATGCCGGCGTCGCGCCCGATGCGCTCGAGAATGTGCGCCACCAGCAGCGGGATGTCCTGCCTGCGCTCGCGCAGCGCCGGAAGCCGCAGGGTCAGCACGTTTAGCCGGAAGAAGAGATCGCGGCGGAACGTGCCCTCGGCCACGGCCCGTTCCAGGTCGCGATTGGTTGCGGCCAGAATCCGCACGTTGATGGGAACGCGCTTCACGCTTCCCACCGGACGAATCTCCTTCTCCTGAATCGCCCGCAACAGCTTCGCCTGCAGGTCGGTCGGCAACTCGCCGATCTCGTCCAGAAATACCGTGCCCCCTTCGGCGATTGCCAGCAGTCCGTCCTTCGGATTGGTCGCGCCCGTAAACGCGCCGCGCACGTGCCCGAACAGTTCGCTCTCGATGAGCGTCGGTACCAGCGACCCGCAATCGACCGGAATGAACGGCTTGTTGCGGAAGATGCCGGCGAAGTGAATCGATTTCGCGACCAACTCCTTGCCCGTGCCGCTCTCGCCCAGAATCAGCACTGGGTGCACACTCTGTCCGGCTTTCGCGATGATGCGGTAAAGCTTCTCCATCTCCGGCGCGCGCCCGACGATGCTGCCGAACCCCTGCCGCGATTTGATGGTCTCCCGCAGCACCCGATTCTCGGTCTTTAGCCGCAGATGCCCCGCCACCCGCTCCAGCAACAGACGCAGTTCTTCCATGCTGAAGGGTTTGGTAACGTAGTCGTAAGCGCCGTCCTTCATTGCCTGCACCGCCGATTGCACGGTTCCATAGCCGGTCACCACGATCACCAGCGCGTCGGCACGATGCTTCTTGATGGCGTGTAGCGCGTCCAGTGCGCCTGCGCCCGGCCGCAAATCCAGCAGAACGGCGTCGGTGCTGGAGCTGTCGAGCAGCCGGTACGCCTGATCGGCAGACTCCGCCACCTGCGTGTTGAATCCGAGCGACTGCGCCACTTCGCGGCAAGCCTCGCGGATGGTGCGGTCATGGTCCACGATCAGCAGGTTCAGGAAATTCGCACCCTCGATTTGCGCGGGATGGCTCTGGCTAGGACTGAGGACGGCGGCGGTCGATGCACTGAACATGGTGAACCTCCCTTGCAAGGCAGAAACGTCCAGCCCCCAAAGGGGCATCTGAATTTCTAAGAAGTACGGTATCGCTAAAGCGATGCCCTGATACGAAACTCGAGTTTTTCAGCACTTTGTTCAGGCGTGCCGAAAATGCTTCATGATGAATCCGCCTTCACGCACTGGATGTCATCCGTCGCAAGTTCGATGGCCGGCAGAAAGACTTCGATCGAAGTACCGCGTCCCGCTTCGCTCTCGACCTCGATCACGCCTCCCAATTCGCCGACGATGCGCTGCACCGTCGCCAGGCCCAGACCCGTGCCCTCTCCCGGCTTCTTGGTGGTGAAGAAAGGCTCGAACAGCCGCGCGCGCGTCTCCGCATTCATGCCGCAGCCAGTGTCTTTCACCAGGAGCGAGACGGCGCGGCGGGTGGCGCCCGGCTTATCGTTATTGGAAACCTCAGCGGGAAGCTGGCTGGGGAATTCCGCAGCCCGTGTGATCAGACCGATCTTTCCACCCTGCGGCATCGCATCGCGCGCGTTCAGCACCAGGTTCAACAGAATCTGCCGCAACTGCGCCGGATCGGCGAGCACAAGTCCGGCGTCGCAGTCCAGCGCCGAGTCGCGCACTACGATCAGCTCAATCTGTTCTCCGATCAACCGCCGCAACAGATTTTTCGTGGAAGCCACAATTTCGTTGATTGGGGTTGGGCGCAGCTCCGCCGCTTGCTTGCGTGCGATCGCCAGCAGTTGCTGCGTCAACGCCGCGCCCTGCTCGCTGGCCATGCGGACTTCTTCCACGTGCTGGCTCAGTTCGCCCCGCGCCAATCCAGCATTCCCAAAACCAGCATCCCCAAACCCAGCGCTCAAAAGGTCGCAATACAGCAGAATGCCGGTCAGCAGGTTGTTGAAGTCGTGAGCGATTCCTCCCGCCAGCCGTCCGATGACTTCCATCTTCTCGGCTTCGCGCAGATGTTCTTCCGTCCGCTTGCGTCCGGTTGCGTCCGTGAGCATGGCGATCAGGAAGGCAGGCTGGCGCCGCCCGTCACGCCCCACCGACAGCGTCAGATACCCCCAGAGTTCGGAACCGTCTTTGCGCCGGTAGCGTTTTTCGACTTCCAACGACGCGCGCTCACCTCGCATCAGCTCGTCCAGTCGCTGGTCTGGCGAAAGCTGGTCTGGCGAAAGTTCGTCGGGAGAAAGTCCGTCGAGAGAAAGATTGCCGGGAAAAGTTTCGCGGCTATTTGCCGGATGAAGGTCCGGATCAAGTTCGGGATAGAGCTCGCGAACCTGCGTGCCGGCCAGTTCCTGCCGGCTGTAGCCGAGCATTCTGCAGAGTGCGGGATTCGCTTCCAGAATCCGGCCATCGAGCCGGCAAATCCCGATTCCAATTGCGGCCCCTTCAAACATCGCCTGGAACCGCAGATCGCGATCGTAATCGCGCGCCGCCGGAAATTGGGTCACGACATTCATGGCCAATCAGGTTTCAGGTCGCGGAAGACAACCTTCTGAGATCCAGTGGGCAAAGCCGCGATTGGAAGCTGGGAAAAGGCCAGCCGCAACTTTTCCGCAAATGGACCACGCTAAACCTGATCGGGAAAGTGTAGTGCGAAAGCTGGTCGCGGCTAAGTGCGGGCCATCACATCCAATTTGTGACGATTCCGGGCGCTAAATCGGGCAAGGCCAGAAGGGGTAATTGCTTAATGTCAGCCTGAAGTCGGGTTTCTTCTTCGGACGTGCAGCAACTTCTCAACCTCAGCGACGACGGTCCCGGATTGGTCCTTGACCTCGACCGTGAACATGCGCTCGATCTTCTCCTGGGAATTCAGAGCCTGCCTGATTTCGCCGATCTGCTCGTCGGATAGCCGGAAACTCGCGGAAACCATTCCGCGTCCCGGCTTCCTAAAGCGGATCGTGGCCGCCTTGTCCCAGACAATGTAATCTCCTCCTAAATTCTCAATCAGCATGACCATGAAGAACGGGTCGGCCATCGAGTACAGCGAGCCTCCGTAGTGAGTGCCAACGTAATTTCGATTCCACCAGTGCAGCCTCATCTCGACATCAATCTCTTTCCAGTCGGCTCCGATTCGCCGCACGCGGATTCCCGCGCCCAGAAACGGCGGCCAGACATTCAACAGCATTCGCATGTGGGGCTTCAAAGTCGTTTTCACTCGAGGGTCCTCTTGCAGTTCACGTTCGCGGAAACTTCGGTCCACCCGCTAACAGCTCTTGGTATTCTAATTGGGTCAAACATGCCGTCTCACGCCGATCGCATTGCCGTTGTCCTGCTGACGCTCAGTCTCGTCTGCGGCTGTGGCCGCCCGCCCGCCGAGAACGCCTCGAACCCCGACGCACAAAAGCTGCCCTTCGATCGCCAGCCGCGCTCGACTGGAATTTCGCCCAGCCAGTCACTGATTCCATCCACCACGAAACTGCCCGAGGGGACGCCCGTCCCGATTCGCCTGCAGAGCGCGCTTTCGAGCGCGTCGGCGCATGCGGGAGACACGTTCAGCGCGGCCATCGATGAGCCGGTCGTGATCGACGGCCAGACCCTCGTCGCCCGCGGCACGCCCGCTATCGGCCGCGTGCTCGAGGCCAGGCCCTCCGCAAGTTCTGCCGGAAGTTCGCTCGGAAGTTCGCTCGAACCGGGCTATCTGCGGATCGTGCTGGTGAGTTTGAACCTCGGCGGCAAGACGGTCATGATCGAGACCTCCAGCATCTTTGCCAAAGGCGGTTCCCGCGAGGATCGAAACTCGGCGACCGGCACGGCGTCTGGCGCCAGTCAGAAAGACAAAGACAAAGATAAAGATAAAGACAAAGATATTGTTTTCAGCGTCGATCGCCGTCTCAACTTCCGTCTCGCCCAGACCGTTGATTTGCAGTGAGCACGATTTGCAATCTCAGGCTTCCGGGCAGAAGGTAAATTCCCGCTGCATAAATTTTACATTCCCAGAGTAGTGTCAACGTGCCGTTTCGCAGCGCCCTCACCAGTTATGTTGCAGCAAAAAAGGGACTTCTTGGTTCTGGCACGCAGCGTGCTTCTTCCGTTTGCAGACAGGAGGGGTTCATGCTTTGCATGATCTTTGCACTGACGATCATCGCAACCGCGACTCTCACGCTAACGACGTTCGCAATGTCGCTCATGCGATGGATGCTGGGGCTTGGCCGACCCTTAGGTCACAGGCAAACCCCCGCTGACGTTTCCTTCGCTGACGAAGCTCAGGCTTCTCGTGCCATCTCGTAGCCGTAAAGTTGCCGTAAAGAAGTCCAAATTCTTTTTGTGCAAAGGAGCGGAAATGAAACGACATCTGGTTCTGTTGGCGCTCAGCTTAACGGCACTAATTGGAAATCTCGCATGGGCAGGTTCGACGCGCGAAGACGCAACTGAACGACTGCAGAATTCTGCCGACGTTCTCAAGGAAATCGCTGCCGCCCCCGATAAGGGTGTTCCGGAAGAAGTATTGAAAAATTCCAAATGCATCGTGGTGATTCCGCATCTGGTCAAAGCCGGCTTCATCTTCGGTGCCAAGCACGGGCGCGGAGTGGCGGTGTGCCGCACTGGTACCGGCCCGAGCGCGGGATGGAGCGCGCCCGCCTTTATCAGCGTCAGCGGCGGAAGCTGGGGCCTGCAGATCGGCGCGGAGGGCGTGGACCTGGTAATGCTGGTGATGAACGACAGTGGTCTGCGACATCTGCTTTCAAGCAAGTTTGAAATTACCGGCGAAGGATCCGCAGCGGCCGGTCCCGTCGGACGTCACGCTTCCGCTGGCACGGACTGGGAACTGAACACGGAATTGCTGACCTACTCGCGTTCCCGAGGCATCTTCGCCGGACTGACTCTGGAAGGCGCGGTGGTGGAGCAGGATGCCGACGCCACGGTGGCGATCTATGGCAATGACTTTCCTTTCAGGAAGATCTTGCTGGGTGACGTTGCCGCACCGGCCCAGGCCGCGCCGTTTCTGCAAGCGGTGGCAGAAATCAGTCATCGATCTGCAGCGCAGGAAGCCAGGGAACAAGTGCCAGAGGATCAGAAAAAACCAGAGGACTAAAGAGGACCCAGAAAAAGTTTGGTTTTTTTGGGTGCGGTGCGGTCGATCTCGATAGTTCTTGACTCGGACCGCCCCACCCAAACTATCGCCCAAACGATGCAGTATGATTTTGCTGTCAGGCGGCCCGGATGTGAGATCAATATTCTGTACCGGACAGACTTTGCCAAATTAACTTCAACGTTTCCGGGCCGGCAATCTCGCCTCTCAATCCACGAAACCCGCAGCAGCCGAGCAACACCGGGCAAACGAGGGATGATAGGCCGGAGGAATCACCATGCATATTCCTTTCATTCGTACGCTGCTGTTCACGCTATTGTTGGCGTTCGTCGTGCTCTCGATGTCGGCGGCATCGTTCGCGCAAATCGGTGTGGCTATTACGATCGGCCCGCCGCCGCTGCCGGTCTATGAGCAGCCCATTTGTCCGGGCGATGGTTACATTTGGACGCCCGGCTACTGGGCCTACGACTACGACATCGACGATTACTACTGGGTGCCGGGCACCTGGGTGCTGGCTCCGGAAGTTGGTTTTCTGTGGACTCCAGCCTATTGGGGCTGGAGCGGCGACAGATTTGTTTTCTATGACGGCTATTGGGGACCACACGTCGGTTTCTATGGCGGGATCAACTACGGCTTTGGCTATTTCGGTTTCGGTTTTGAAGGCGGACGTTGGGACGGCGGACACTTTTTCTACAACCGCGCCGTAGCCAACGTGAACGTCGCCGTGATTCATAACGTCTACAACACCACCGTCAACAATATCAACGTGAACCACGTCAGCTATAACGGTGGCAATGGTGGGATCGACGTGCGTCCGAGGCCGGAAGAAGAGGCGGCGGCGCGTGATCGACATATTCCGCCGGTAGCGGCTCAGGCTCAGCACGTGCAGGCGGCGCGAGGCAATCCGCAGCTACGGGCTTCGTCGAACATGGGCAAGCCACCGATCGCAGCGACCACGAAGCCCGGAGAACTCGGCCGCGACGTCGTGCCCGCCAGAGAGGCAGGGGGTTCCTATACTCCTCCCAATCGCGGCGGAAACCCGGTGCGTCCAGAAAGTAACGTTGCTCGACCGAGCACGGCCGTTCATCCTCACGACTTGCCACCGGTGGAAAAGCCCGGCGCTCCCAATACAGGCAACCCGAAGCTCGACCAGAAGTATCGGCAGCAACAGGAGAAATTGGCCACGAAGCAGAATCAGGAACGAGACAAGCTCCAGCAGCAGCAGGAGAAGGATCACCAGCAACTGGCGAAGCAGAACGCCAATGATGCAAAGAAACAGCAGGTGGAGCAGCGGCACCAGCAGCAGACGCAGCAATTGCAGCAAAAACACCAACAACAGCAACAGCAGTTGCAGCAGAAAGTGCAGAAAGCGAGCCCAGGGCGCAAGCACTAAACGGGAGCCGGACGGGGCATCGGCCAAACGGTACCTCGCCCGGCAACTTAGAAACGAAGTTTAGAGGGCAGCAGGAGAATCTCGATGCTGTATTTGCTTTGGGTTGTACTCATAGGAATTCTGGCCGGCTGGCTGGCCGGCCAGATCACCAAAGGGCGCGGCTTTGGCCTGCTCGGTGATCTCATCGTGGGAATCCTGGGCTCGCTGCTGGGCAGCTTTCTATTTGAATTGCTCGGAATCTTCGCCTACGGTTTGCTGGGCCGCCTGGTAATGGCGGTGATTGGCGCCATCGTGTTGCTGTGGTTGATCCGGTTGATCAAGAAAGCTTAGGGTTGGCATTATCGTATCAATCGCGGGTTCTGCCGTGAGACGGATCGCTTGAAGTCGCAACGTCGAGGTCCACGTGCAGTCGTTGGGCCGGATCTTCCGCGGAGACCATGCCGGGCGGGTAGCAGTTGCCATCCTTATTGTAGGTAGCGGAGCAGCCGCTGGCGAAATCAGGGCGCTTCGGTGACTGAGAGAATTGCCAGACGTCTGCAAATGGAATTCCGCTCACCCGCGCCGAAAGATCCTTTCGTGAAACGGTGCAGCCGGGGGAGGGTGGGCAGGAGTCGTTGACGACCCAATATTTTATTTCTCTCCCGCCGGCATTTTGCCGGATGTCTTCCGCGGTCACGATGAAAACACCGGGACCTTCTTTCGCGGCGATGCCCGAGCAATACACGCCCGCTGCGAATTGTCCGGAATTCACGCCATCGATCCACGCGTGAAGATAGGAACGTTGTTCCGGAAGCAGACGTCCGCCTTGTTCCTGGTCGAGGAAGATAATGGTCTGCAATGGAAATCCTTCCGCGCGCGCCGCCGAGACCGCCGCCGCAGCATCGGAACTGCCCAACCTGGCTGCGTCGCCGGCCGATTTGATCTCCGCATAAGTACGGCCGTTGAATAGAACCAGGAAGCCGAAGCCTGCGGCTTGAAGGGTCTGCCGCTTTCCAGTCCAGGAATTTGTCCTCGCTCCCGGCGGGTCGTTCAGCCAATATCCGGAATAGGAGAAGGTCTGGCGCAGAATCTTCAAGTTCGAATCGCCGGGATAGTCGTTGCGATCAAAGCCGAGGTATCCAGCAGGAGCGCGTTCGCCAGAAGATGCTAGTTGAAAGGCGGCTGCCAAGAAGGTGATGGTCAATGCGATTCGCAGCGAAGGTTTCATTCTGGCTCGTTTTGTAATACTAACTCCCGAATTGCGTCCGGTCGTGTCACTGCGAGTAGCGCTGCCGTCCCGGCGGCTGTCCGGCGGGCGTCCTCGCCCGCCGCGCCGAGGGCGAGACGCACTCGGGACCGCCGGCAAGATGCCGGCGCTACTCCTTTTCCAACGCCGTAAACATCATGCGGTCACGCTACTAATGGCGCTCTCCGTTTGGCTATTGCGCTCTCTCACCAGTGCACCAGACCCTCGGGGTCTTCTACCAGCACAACTTCATATTTTTCCAGCATCGGCATCAGGACGTTCTCCAGTTCGCGCTTCCATAATTCGCCTTCATAAAACTTTGCTTTCATCGGCTCACGCGAAGAAAGATCCGGAAAGCCGCGCATGAAAAAGAAGGTATCGGGATCTTCGACGGAGAGAAATGGGCCCAATATTGTCATGCCGATTTCGGCGTGCGCCGGAATAGACTTGGAGCGAAATATCTCAAGAAACTCGGCGCGCTTACCCGGCTTGGTTTTGTAGGTGCGCATTTCGATGATCATCTACCCCCCTCCACTGCTATGAACTTTCCCATGATCCGGCCGGGGCTCAGGCCGTCATTTCCGCGTCTTCTCGCGGATCGGGTTTCACTGCCGCCGTGGGGAGTCGCAGGCGGAAAGTCGTGCCGGCTCCGACGATGGAATCGAACTCCACCGAGCCATAGTGCCACTGCATGATCTGGTAAGTTTGCGCCAGCCCGATTCCGCTGCCCCCTTTGTCGCTTTTGGTGGTGTAGTAAAGTTCGAATATTTTCTCCTGCGCTTCGGGAGGAATCCCGCAGCCCTGGTCGAGCACTTCGGCGAGAATCATTTCATCATCGCGCCGCGCCTTCAGCGTGAGCGTTCCCCCGGCGGTCATGGATTGCACGCCATTCAGCACCAGGTTTAGGATCGCCTGCTTCATCAGGTCGGCATCCACTCGCACCATCAGCGCGTCCTCTTCATCAGGTAGTTCCCGCACCACGCGCACACCGTGGCGAGCCGCATCGGGCGCGGCCAGTACCGATACATCCTCCAGAAGCTTTCGCAAGTCCACTTCCTCCAGCCGTAAATCGCGGGGACGGGTAAAGTCCACCAGAATTTGCACAACGCGGTCGAGACGGTGAATTTCGTTGCCGATGATGTCCATGTGGCGGCGCGTGTCGGGGTCGTCCTGCTGCAGTTTGTTTTGCAGCAACTGCAGGTGCAGCACGATGGCGTTGATGGGGTTCTTGACTTCGTGCGCCACGCCCCGGGTGAGACGGCCGCTGGCGGAAAGGCGGCGCGAAATTTCAATTTCGTCCTCGATGCGGCGCACCGATTCGACATCGCGCATGGTGAGCAGCGCACCAATCGGCGTGCCCTTTTCCTGAATGAAATCGAGCGACACCTGCACCGGCCGGCCATCGGCAGCTTCGAATTCGTACTGCACCAGCGGCCGCTGTTTCTGAAATGCGGGCAGAACCACCGCCCCCAGGACTGTTCCATCGGAGAAAATCTCCTCCGCGGTACGTCCCAAAATTTCGCGGCGCGGCCGTCCCAAAAATTTTTCCGCCGAGGCGCTCACCAGCACCACCCGCGTATCGCGGGTGAACAGCATGAGCCCGTCCTGCAGCTTGGTCATCACCTGCTCGACGTTGTCCTTCAACGCGGAAAAAATCTCGTTGGTATCGCGAATCTGGCGGCCCAGGTGCGCGATCTTCAGCGATACCAGGCCTACCTCGTCGCCGGCGCTGGTCTCCTCGTCCGGCAAGACGTCGCCCGCGCTCGCGCTGTCGAGGTTGCGGGCGATGGCCTTCAGGGGGCCGAGCGCGACATTCGAAACCACCGCCGCCAGCACCAGCGAACAAAAAATCGAGACTACCGAAAAGAAAAATGCCTGCTGCAGTCTGGGCCTTAGTTCGTTGCGCAGAAAAACGGTCGAGACGCCCACCCGAACGCCACCAAAAGTTTTCCCGTCGAGCTCCAGCCCGATGCTCACGTCATAAACTTTGCCGGGGCCCTTGAGCAGGCGCAGTTGGCGGAGGAAGCCGGCGTCGCGCAGCACAGCCAAACTGGGACGCTGCGGCACCGGCTTGCCGTTCAGGGCCGGATTCGTATCGAGAATCGCCACTCCATTCGGGTCGATGATGGCGGCATCGTAGATGATGCGAGAATTTCCCCAAACCGATTCCAGCATGTCGTTCAGGTTGGTGTCGTTCTGCAGAAAATTCTCGATGGCAGCGCGCATGGCCTTGGGATTTTCGGTATCGACCCGCGTGCTGGTCAGATCGGGCACCGCTTTAGACGCGGCGTATTCCAATTGGTTCGTAAGTTGGGAAGCGGTTTCATCGGCCCACAGCAAACGCTGGCGCAGCAGTTGCGACAGGTAAAGCCAGGAAAAGCCGACCACCAGCGCGGTGAACAACGTGGTGATCGCGAGCACGATGATGAATTTGCGCGTCATCTATGATTTGGCTGTAGAGATTGCCGCGTCTCTGCTTGCGGCGCCCGTGGCGGGAGACGGGCAAGCCCCGTCTCTACAACAGGGCACTTGCTACTCGCTACTCCTCCGCGGCCATCACCGCATCCTGCGGACGGCCATATTCTTTCAGCTTGTTATGCAGCGTCTTCAAGCTGATGCCGAGTATCTCCGCGGCTCGCGTTTTGTTGTTATTGGTTGCCTGCAGAGTTTTCAGGATGAGCAGTTTCTCCGCTTCCCCGACCGTCGTGCCCACGCCCAGGTGCACGGCATCGGGATCGTTCACCACCGGCCGCACATTCTGGCCAAAGCCCGGCGGCAAGTGTTTGGTTTCCACCAGTCCGCCTTCGCAGACGATCACGGCGCGTTCCAGCGTGTTGCGCAACTCGCGCACATTGCCCGGCCACGAGTACGTCTGGAAAACATTGAGCACGGCTTCGCTCACGTCCGCCACCTTGCGATCGTGTTTCTGGTTCATCTCCGCCAGCAAGCTCTTGACTAATTCGCGGATATCATCCTTATGCTCGCGCAGCGGAGGCATATTAATATTGAAAACGTTGAGCCGGTAATAGAGATCCTGGCGCAGTTCGCCGTTGGCTACGGCATCGTCGGGAACCTTGTTGGTGGCGGCGAGCACGCGCACGTCCACCGAAGTTTCGACCTTGCTCCCGAGCCGCCGCAGCTTGTGGTCTTCCAGCACGCGCAGCAGCTTTGCCTGCGTGCCCACCGGCATCTCGCCAATCTCATCGAGCAGCAGCGTCCCGCCTTCGGCCAGTTCAAAGCAGCCGGTGCGGCGCTCTAGCGCGCCCGTGAATGCGCCTTTTTCGTGGCCGAAAATTTCGCTCTCGATCAGCGTCTCGGGAATGGCCGCACAATTAATGGGGACGAAAGGTCTATTGCGCCGCGGGCTCAGATCGTGGATGGTGCGCGCCACCAATTCCTTGCCGGTGCCGCTCGCCCCGGTGATCAACACCGAGGCCGTGCTCGGAGCCACCTGCTCGATCAGCCGGAATATGGCCTGCATTTCAGGGGATGCCCCGACCAGCAGGCCGAGCGCTCCCTTATCGCGCAAGCGGCGGCGTAAAGATTCGTTCTCGGTGCGGGTGTTCAGGATCTCGCCGATATTGGTGAGAATGGAGCGCAGCCGCCGGAAGTCGATGGGCTTCTCGATGTAGTCCTGCACCCCCAGCCGGCCCGCGTGAAATGCGGTGTCGGTCGCCTTCTGGGCGGTTACCATCACCACCGCGACCGACTCCGAAAGGTCCGCCAGCTTCTCCACCAGCTCCATGCCGCCCATGCGGGGCATTTTGACATCTGTGATCACGATGGAAGGAGCAAAGATGGGAATCTTTTCAAGGGCTTCCACGCCGTCCACCGCGGTGTCCGTGCGATAGCCCCATCCCGAGACCAGTTCGGCCAGCCCGGTTCGTTCGTTCTCTTCGTCTTCGACAATCAGCACGCGTTCCTGTGTCATATTTCCTAGGCCCAAGGCCTAACCAGCATTATTCAGGGAAGCGCGCCGCCCCGCAACCCGCCCAGAATGGGGAATATCAATTTGAGATGAATCCTTGAGTGGCCTCAAGTACAGAAAAGAAAAAATGGAGATGCGGCCTGCGATGGCTATAAAATGCCCCCTGTCAATTCTTACACTGTTGCAAAAATGCCCGCTTGCTGTAGAATTCGGTGTTTCCCATGTGCAGCCTATCCGTGCGTGCCGTAAGGCTTTGTTGATTTCAGTTCTTTTAGATGGATTGCAGTGGATTTGATTCGGAGGAACTCAATGTCACTTTGTCACGAAAGTTACCGGAGATGCGCGAGTGTCGCGCTAGTCCTGGCCCTCGTTCTGATTGCGTCGCCAGCTTTGCTGAACGCACAAACTGCTCCCGCACCCAAGGCGTCAAGCTCGCTGGGGGATGACACGCCTAAGGCGGAGTTATTCATTGGCTATCAGTGGTGGAACCCGGGCGGCAATATTCCCGATCAAAACACCCCGCCCAATGCTTTCAAGCTGCCCTCGGTCGCGCAGGGCTTCGGCACCAGTCTCGCCTACAACTTCACTAAGTATCTGGCTCTCGAAGGCAATTACGGCGGGGACTGGAACCGCTACGCTGCTAACAACGCCGCCGCTTTTGGGCCGAAGTTGACCTGGCGGGGCGAGGGTGTGAACTTTTACGTGCACACCCTGCTCGGATTCGATCGCTTCGCGTCGAGGGGAATCCCCCCCGACAATGGCGTCGCTGCGATTCTTGGCGGCGGTATGGATCTCAAAATCTGGAAGCCGCTCTCGCTGCGGGTGTTTGAAGCCGACTACCAGCTCGAGCGCGTGAACTTCTCCAACGTTGTCGGGCCCGAAGACTCCGGGTTGCGGCGGCAGACTTTTAACGGTGTTCGCCTGACGACCGGTTTTGTGTTCAACTTTGGCGGTGCTCCCGCAGCATTGGTGGCGGCCGCCTGCTCCATTGACCACAACGAAGTCATGGTCGGTGAGCCGCTGCACGCCACCGTCGCGCCCAGTAACTTCAACCCCAAGCACACCCTGAAATACGACTGGTCGAGCACCGGCGGCAAGATCGAAGGCAAGGATGCCGGGGCTTCCATCGATACCAACGGCGCGGCCCCCGGCAGCTACACCGTCACCGCCACCGTCACCGACCCTAAATCCAAGAAGAACGGCGTGGCTAGTTGCACCTCGAACTTCACGGTGAAGCCGCTGAATCCGCCGCAGATTTCGTGCTCGGCGAGCCCGTCGTCGGTTCAGGCGGGCACTTCGGCAACCATCACTTGCAACTGCACCAGCCCGGATAACGTCCCAGTAACGGTGGGTGGATGGACCTCGAGCGGCGGCAGCATTTCGGGCAGCGGAAACTCCGCCACCCTGAACACCACCGGCGCCTCGTCGGGTCCCATCACCATCAGCGCTACTTGTACCGACTCGCGCGGCTTAACCGCTTCGACTTCGAGCTCGGTGACGGTTGAAAATCCGCCACCGCCGCCACCACCGCCACCGCAAGCCACCAAGGTGAACGAGTGCCAGTACCCCAACGTCAAGAAGCCGTGGCGCGTCGATAACACCTGCAAGGCCGAGCTGGACGATGTTGCACTCAAGTTGCAGCAGGATCCAGACGCCAAGCTGGTTGTCGTCGGCAACTCCGAACCGAAGGAAAAGCGTAAGAATCTGGCGGCCGAGCGCGCGCTTAACGTGAAGGCCTACATTTCGGGAGGCGAAGCGAAACAGAACATCGACGCCAGCCGCATCGAGGCCCGCACCGGAAATGCCGGCACCGCGACTTCGGAACAGTGGATCGTTCCGGCGGGCGCGACCTTCCCCGAGGCCAGCACCACGACCCCGGTCGATGAGATGAAGGTAAAGGCGGTTCCGGATCATCCGAAGCCGGTGGCCAGCAAGAAAGCGGCGAAAAAGGCCGAATAACCGATGTGAGAAGCGCACGAAAGGCCGGTGGGGTTGCCCCCTACCGGCCTTTCTATTTTTCTGCCCTTAGGTAACCTTGTCCCAGGCGTGCTAGCCTTGTCTAATTTGGAACGCAGGCGAATATCTTTCGCAGGGGTCAATCTACGCGCATGGAATTAACAGGGAAACGGAACGTTCTCCGCACAAGTTTGCTGCTTCTCGCTATCAGCTTTTTGAGCACCGCGCTACTGGCCTCCGGGCCCTGGCAGGTGCTAGGTCCGGACGGCGGCGATGCGCGCAGCCTGGCTTACGACGCGCATAATCCCGATCACATCCTTCTCGGCACCAGCACCGGCCAGATGTTCGCTTCGAACGATGCTGGACGCACCTGGTCGCGCTTGGCGCGCCTGGGTGGCGATGAGTACGTGCTCGACCACATCTCCATCGATCCGCAGGATTCCAACCGAATTTATGTTTCGGCGTGGAGCTCATCGGGCCAGCAAATCGGCGAAATCTTCCGCACCCGCGATGGCGGTGCCAATTGGCAAACCCTGCCCGCGATGCACGGCAAATCCATCCGCGCCATGGCCATGTACAAGGGTGATTCCAAAGTCTTGGTCGCCGGCGCGCTCGATGGCGTCTTCCGCAGCAACGATGGCGGCGATACCTGGGAGCGCCTGTCGCCCTCAAACTCCGCCGAGATCAAGAATATCGAATCTATCGCAGTCGATCCCAAGGATCCCAATACCGTGTATGCCGGAACCTGGCACCTGGCCTGGAAGACTTCCGACGGCGGCGTCAACTGGCAGCACATTAATAAAGGCATGATCGACGACTCCGACGTGTTCTCGGTCATTGTCGATCATGACAATCCCGCGGTCGTGTTCGCCAGCGCCTGCTCGGGAATTTACAAGAGTGAGACTGCAGGCAACATGTTTGACAAGATTAAGGGCATCCCCTTTTCGGCGCGCCGCACCCGCGTGCTCAAGCAGGATCCGACGAACGAAAACATCGTTTACGCCGGCACCACCGAAGGCCTCTGGAAGACTGTCGATCTGGGTAAAGTTTGGAAGCGGGTGAGCAGCCCTGAGGTCGTCGTCAATGACGTGCTCATCGATCCGCGGGATTCCAATCGCGTGCTGCTCGCTACCGACCGCAGCGGCGTGATGGCCTCGACGGACGGCGCCTCCAACTGGACCACTTCCAACAAGGGCTATGCGCATCGCTATGTTTCTGCGATCCTGGCCGATAACCGAGATGCCAGCACCCTCTACGTTGGCGTCGTTAACGACCGCGAATACGGCGGGGTGTTCTACTCCCACGATGCTGGACAGCACTGGCTACAGAAGGCGGCCGGCCTCGGCGGCAAGGATGTGTTCGCGCTCAAGCAGGCTCCCAGCGGAATGCTGGTGGCTGGCACCAACCATGGCATGTATTCGTTGGAGCGCAATGGCAGCGAATGGCATCCGATGAACGTGGTGGTGATAGAGACGACGTTGAAGACTCCGCGCCAAGGTTCGCGCAAAGCGGTCACCACTAAGACCTACCAGAAATCGCAGCTCGAATCGCGGGTCAACGACCTGGAATTGGGCTCCCGCCGCTGGCTGGCGGCAACCACTACCGGCATCTACGAGAGCGCCGATCAGGGCAAAACCTGGAAGGGCGGACAGATTCTCGGGCAGACGGATTTCGTTTCCGTGCGCGAGGAAGGTTCCACAGTTGTCGCGGCTACGCGTTCCAGCGTGCTGGTCTCGAATGACACCGGCTCGACCTGGAAATTGGCTGGTCTGCCGACGTATGTGGTCAGCATCCGCAGTGCAGCCATTGCTTCCAATAGCGAGATCATGATCGCGTCGCGCGAAGGCGCGTACCGCAGTGGAGACGGGGGCGCGACCTGGGAGCATGTCGTCAACGGCCTGCCCGGCAAGGACATCACTTCCGTGAGCTTCGATCCGACTCGCAAGCGCCTGCTGGCCACCAGCGACGCGACCGGCGTGATCTTCGAAAGCCGCGACGGCGGACGTTCCTGGCAGCGCGGTCCCGACAGCGGATTCCCGCTGCGCCGGGTCAGCGTAATTGGCGGACGCTTCGTAGGCGCGACTCCATTTGATGGCGTCATCCTGCAACCGGAAAACGATTCCATCAGCGCAGTCGCCGCAGCCGGCAGCACCGAGTAAAGCTCAAATCAAACTGAAACACCAGCCGGGGAAGCGGAAACGCTTCTCCGGTTTTTTCGTGGCAGGCGGTCTAGTGGGCCACCACTCGAACCGCCCTTCGCCTGGAAACACTCGCCCGCGCAGTAGGGCACGTATCTTGGTGCCGCTTGTCTCGCCGCTTCCAGCGCATGATAATAGTCGGGCTCGCGCCGAGCATCCGGGAGATAGTTCAACATGAAACGCTTCGCATTGGGCTTCAGCCTGCTCACACTTTTGCTTCTCAACGTTGTCTCTGCCGCACAGCCGCCGAAAGCATCCGACGACGCAGCCATTTGCGCCACCGTCGCTGACTATATCGAGGGTTATTACACGGGTGATGCCACCCGTATGGAGAAATCACTTCACCCTCACTACCTGAAACACACCATCAGCGGGTCGGATGGCCAGCTTAAGATGACGGAGAAGACTGGCTTGCAGATGGTGCAGGATGTGCGCTCGAATGGGCCCGCGAGCTCACTCGAAAAAAAGGAACAGATCACGGTGCTCGACATAGCTGGTGACATTGCTTCGGCAAAGCTAGTGACAGCGCATTGGGTGGATTACATAACGCTCTCGAAGTGGAACGGTGAATGGAAGATCGTGTCCGTTGTGCTGAGGGAAAACGACTAAGAAGCGCATCGTCGTACACCGCACCGAGCTACGAACGCCCGTCGCCAAGCGGGCGTTTTTCTTGGCAATACCCTTCGCAGCATGCTGCACGCGCGCTGTCTCCTTGCGTTCCTGGCAACGGTGGGAAACAATCCTGTTGGACCCCGTTATGCGCCTTGCCTGTGGACTCGCGATTGCGCTTTGGCTGAGTTTCCCGGCTGCTGGAATGGCTCGGCAGCAAGAGCCGGCCGGTGGCGCCGCGAATTCCGCTGGACAAGCTCCGGCTGCGCCCGCTCCCAGGGAGAACGCTCCTGCAGAGGCCACGCCGGCGCCGGCTAAAAAAGCGTCGGCGAAAGCGGCGACCAAGAAGGCCGATGCTGGTGCGGCGGGCCCAGGTGCGGCGAAAACTGGTGCGGCGAAAACTCGTTCGGCGAGCGGAACCAGAAAACACCGCCAGCGTACGGCGCCAGCACCGGATGGCGCGCCACGGAAGATTGTCGTTCGCGAGGGCGGAGCGAGCGAGCCCGCCGCGCAGATCGTGCCCGGCATGACTCCCGCGGAAGCTACCCGCCAGCGCCAGAACGCGGAACGGTTGCTGGGCGCTACCGGCGACCAACTGAAACAATTGGCGGGTCGCCCGCTGGACCCGCAACGCCAGGAGACGGTGGAACAGATCCGCAACTACATGGAGGGTGCCCGCTCGGCGTTGAAGGAAGGCGATGTGCAGCGGGCGAGCACGCTAGCGGAGAAAGCGCACTTGCTGGCGGAAGATTTGGTGAAGCACTAGAGCTGGCGGAAAAGGAGATCGATATTGAAGATCTAAGCCGATTCCAGTTTTCTCCTGTCACTGTACAGCCCGGATACCAATTGCGCCACTGCCACACGCACGATGCAAGCTTCTACGGGAGAATTTGTTGTTACTACTCTGGGAGAACTCGAAGTCGTCAATGCTTTCGGATTGCGGGTCTTTCGGAAGGAAGTTTCGGCTGCGCAAGCCCAAGAATCGGTAACCGACTTCGAGAATGATTTGCGCGACGGGGTTCTCCAACTCCGTGGGCTGCCAGACGCGGTCTTTGAACGCGCACGCGAACTGTCGCGACAAACGACCGCCAAACTGGGTACTCGGACCGCCGACCTTCTGCATGTGGCGGCAGCGCTTGAACTGGGCGCAGATTACTTCTACAGCTTCGACCGACAGCAGAGAAAGCTCGCCCAAAGCGTACGCCTCAAGCTGAACTAATACGCGACTGTGTGACTACTTTCTCCCTTCCCGCTTCTGCGCCACGACCAGGCCGCGCGGAGTGGGCAATAACACGGCCGAGATCAGGCCATCCTGTTCGAGTTTGAGTGCGGCCTGGCGCACGGTCTTCAAATGCGAACTGGCGTCGTGCATCAGGATCAGGCCATAGGGACTGATCTGCGGCAGAAAGCGGCGGATTTCCTGCTCGCGGATGGGCATATCGCTGTCGCTGAAGAAGAGATCGATGGTGCCTTCGACTTTCATGTCGAGGCTTGATTCGTTGCGCAGTTCGATCCACTCGGCAAGCCCTGAAGCCTGGATTCGCGCCTTCGCGTTCTCGTAAATCTCGTAATCAAACTCGCAGCTGATGACGCGCCCGCGTCCGTTGGCTTTTAGTCCCTCGGCAATCCAGAGGGTGCTGATGCCGCTGAAGGTTCCGGTTTCCACCACCAGTTCAGGCTTGATGGTGGTGACCACAGTGCGCAGGAATTCGAGCACCTCGGCCTCGGCAGTCATGGAATCGAACATGCGCCAGCGCTCCGGGTGCGGACACTCGGGCGTGGGGCGATGATATTCCGGCTGCAGTTGGTCGCCGGTGCGCTCGATCTGGCGCAGGATGCGGCGCTCCTGCTTTTCTTTCTTGAAAAGACGGCGAAGGCTCAAAGCCATAGAGTAAAGAAGTTTACCGCAGGACAAGAGCTAGCAGGCCCCATATGAACTCCAAATCGCATCCACCTTCAGAAGCGTGGGCCCGCGTTGCTCCAGCGGTAGAAGCGAATCGGATGTTTCGGAAACTCGTCCTCCTGTGCGGCATCGAAATGCGCCGTGACGCCTGGCCAACTCTGGGCGAGCGCCACTGCCGTAGGGCCATCCACCCAGACCTCGTGCCCCGCGGCGAGATCGCGTTCCGCGTCCTGGGCGAAGTTCGCGACGCCGTTCACCGGATCGACCTGTTTCCAGGTTGTCCTCGGATTGAAATAGCGGATGAACCAGTCGTCCACAATGAAGTCGCTATAGTAGACCACGGTACGATCCGACCACACGCGACCCATCCGGTGGGCAAATCTCAGCGCCTGGTGATAGTCCGGACGAGAGTAGGGGAAGATGTAGAACGCGAGATTCGCCAGCGCCATGGTCGCAACCAATAGCGCCACCCGGTAACGGCGCGGGCGCTGGTGCGAGACCTGATATCCCATCAAGACGTGAGCAATGATGACGATGATGGCAGGCAGACAAAACAACTTGTAGAAAGTATTCGAGGGCAACCAAAAGAAGAGAAAGATAACGTACGGGACCAACCAGACGACAGCAACGAGCACCGGCAAAGTTGGCTCAAGCCGGAGGCGCAGCAACCGCAGTTCGTCTCGGTGGCGTAGGGTGCGAGTTAGCAGCGCGGCCAGCACCACCGCAAGGAGGAGGAGCGTAACCAGCATGAACGGTCCGAAGAACTGAAGCACGTGTGCCGTGCCTCCGAAAAACAACCGCGGATAATTCATCAGCGTGATTGCCAGATCCCTGGACACGGTGAAGGTGAAAGTAACATCGGGGGAATGAAAGGTTAGCCAGCGCACGAATGCGCCCGGGCGGGTCGAACGTTGCTGCAGCCAAAACCCGGCATAATACACAGGCAGCGTGATTCCTGCTGCAACCGCACAATACTGCAACAGGCTTCGGCGCCCGCCCTTTAAATAGACGCCCAACGCAGCCGCGGGAAAAAAGAAGATCGCCAGCTGATGAATGAGCATTGCGCCGGCGTGCAGTATTCCGACCACTAGAGGCCGAGGCTTCGAGCTTGTACACAAGACGTGGAAGGAAGCCACGAGAAAGAGAACGCTCGCAATATAGGCGTCGGCGTCGGTGGCGAACCTCCAAAAGATTGCTGAGAAAGCAAATAGCAAGGTCAGCGTCGTGCTCAGGTATACCGACTGCGTGAGCCGGAGAAGCGTGCGTTGCAGTATGTACACGCATACCGCAGCCAGAGCCATGTTGATTACCTGAAGCACTGTAATCGCCCGGAACTGCAATCCCAGACTGCGCAGCGCGATCCACACAACATACCCGACGCTGTCGTAGAGAAGATGATTTGGGCGGATGAGACTATGCCAAAAGGACGGCGATCCAAATCCACCAGCCTGTTCGATATCCTGAGCGAAGGAAACGCCATCCCAGTAGTAATTCTGGGTGGGCAAAACTGCGTAAGCCGCAAATACTGCCACGGCTAGCCACCTGGAGATCATTTCCGGCTTCAGAGGGCGAAGGGACATAGAGAAAGGTCTCAGGTCCGAGGTGTCAGCTGCCAGGAGAATCTCAACGGCATCGGGCTTCTAAGTTTTCCTGAGACCGAAGACCTAAGACCTGAAACCTGCGCTCCTACTCGCTCGTGAAGTAGTCCACGGTTACGGGGTTCTCAAACAGGGAGTAATCGCGCGTTACGATCGTGATGCCGCTGTCGGTCACGAAGTAGCGCTCGCGGTCGGCTTCGGCATCGTAGCCGATGGTGGTGCCTTCGGGAATGTGCACGTCGCGGTCGATGATGGCTTTGCGGATGCGGCAACTGCGCCCCACATTCACGTGCGAAAACAGAATGCTGGTCTCGATCTCGGAGTAGGAGTTGACGCGCACGTCCGGAGACAACACGCAATTCTGGACGGAACCGCCGGAAATGATGCAGCCGGAAGAAACCAGCGAATCGAGAGCGTGGCCGGTACGTCCGCTTTCAGCAAACACGAACTTCGCCGGCGGATACTGGCGCTGGTGAGTGCGGATGGGCCAGGCCTCATCGTAAAGATTGAAGACCGGAGATACCGAAACCAGGTCCATGTTGGCTTCGTAGTACGCTTCGAGCGTGCCCACGTCGCGCCAGTAAAGAGCTTCTTTTTTGTTTTCGTCGACAAAATTGAACGCGTAGACGCGGTAGTCGCCCAGCATCCTGGGGAGGACATTCTTGCCGAAATCGTGACTGGAATCCGGATCCTCGGCGTCTTTAAGCAGCACGGGAATGAGCACGTCGGTGTTGAAAATATAGATGCCCATCGATGCTGAAATTTTTGTCGGATCGTAGGGCGATCGCAGTTCGGTGTGCTTCGGTTTTTCCAGGAAGTTGGTGATGCGATGTTCGTGGTCGATGTCGACCACGCCGAAATGGCGGCATTCGGCCGGATCGGTCGTCAATGTAGCGACGGTGACGTCGGCAGCGGCATCCTGGTGCTGCTTGAGCATGCGAGCGTAATTCATTTTGTAGATGTGGTCGCCGGCGAGGATGATCACGTACTTGGGCTGCTCGGAGCCGATGGAATAGATGTTCTGATAGACCGCGTCGGCCGTCCCCATGTACCAGTTCTCGCTGACCCGCTTCATAGGGGGCAGGATTTCGATGAACTCGCCAATTTCTCGGCCGAAAATATTCCAGCCTTCGCGGATCTGACGATTCAGTGAGAGCGCCTTGTATTGCGTGAGGATAAAAACGCGGCGCAGTCCGGAGTTGACGCAGTTGGAAAGCGTGATGTCGATGATGCGATAGATGCCGCCGAAGGTTACGGCCGGCTTGGCGCGGTCGCGGGTGAGCGGATAAAGGCGCTCGCCCGCACCTCCAGCGAGCAAGATTCCGAGTGTATCTTTCATGGGCACACCGTCATCGGCACACCGCAGGGATGCAGCTTAGTGCGGACACTGCCCCGGCTCAACGCGACATACTAGCATAGAGGCGCCCTTCTCATCACCGTTGTTGACGCCCACGAAGAAAACCTGGTCAAACCGGGCCTGATGGTTGTGACGGGCGCCGCTCTTGCAACAAAGTGTAAGCACGAGGTAACGCAACGGTTTTCAGGAGAACAGGGCAGCCGCTTTCGGATTCGTGACCAGGTGCTGGGCGATTGTCTCCACCAACTTGCCGATATTGTTGAGAGACGCAAGTGGCAGGCTGAAGACAGTCTCATTGGTGATGGGATGTTTGACCTCGACAGACACGGTCCCCGCCTCCTTGTGGACGCGGACCGTAATCGCCTTCTCCGCGACCGGAACACTGAGCACCAAATCGATGACTCCATGAACCAGGGCGGACGGGGCTCCACTGAACATGGTAGGGTCCTGACGCGCCTCCTGGGCGAGGAAAGGAAAGTCGCGGACGAAGAACTCCGGTTTGTCGGCTTCGAATCGCGTGAAGGAGAAAAGAGTGTTGTTGGTGCTGGGCTCCACAACCATGAACTTGTCCCCGCGAATCGCCCCCATTACTTTCAAAATAAACATCGAGGCTTTGCTCCCAACTGCGTTAACAACAGTCTCCGCTTGAAAGCTATTGCCGGGCAAATCGATCAGGAAGGCATGCGACACGCTAGTCATCAGCGAACGAGCGGGGGCAAAGCTCTTATCGCGCAAGAGTTCGCCAGCCAGGTAAGCAGCCCCACGAAGAGCCGCCTGATCGTCCCCGGAGCGGAGTCCCATGACATCGTTCGCTTGTTGCGCAGCAGACAGTAAGGGAACAAACAACTGCTCTAGCAAATTGTAATTCGCGGCATAAAAATGACAAGGTATCGAAACAACGTCGACTGAGCTGCCGGACGCGGACAGCTGTACTCGACTTGCGTTTTCCTGGGTACTCAATAGATCACCCCAGCGCCGGTGCGCTCGAAATAGCAGTCGCGACGATTTAGGATTGCTTCTCGAGTAAAACTTACCAGGCCCTAGATAACAGCAGCTATCTCCCTGGAGTAAACATCGGCGGCTTGTATAAATCCAATTAGGCGGAAAACAGTAATAGAAAGGGCGCGGTACCTGCCGCGCCCTTTGCAGTTCCAGAATGGGCCTTGGTTCGAGCCGTGGAGTTATTAGAAGGCCGCCACCTAGCAGTGCACAATCTTGTCGCTTTTGATGCCGCGAGTGGCGTTGCGTGAATCCACCACCAGCTTGGCCTCGTTGACGATCTTCTTGTAGTCGTAGTCGGAGTGGTCGGTGACGATGAGCACGCAGTCGTACTGTCCGAGATTGTCAAGCGAGGAGCAGTTCATCTGCAGGTCGTACTTCCGGCCGCGTCCGACGAAGGGGAAGTAGGGGTCGTTATAGCTGACCACGGCGCCCTGTTTTTGCAGAAGCTCGATGATGGTGAGAGCGGGCGACTCGCGCAGGTCGTCAATATCTTTCTTGTAGGCAACGCCCAGAACCAGGACTTTGGAGCCGTTGATGGCCTTTTTCTGCTGGTTGAGCGCGGAGATGGTCGAGGCGATCACGTTGTAGGGCATGGCCACGTTGATTTCGCCGGCCAGTTCGATGAAGCGGGTGTGAAAGTCGAACTCCTTTGCTTTCCAGGACAGATAGAACGGGTCGACCGGAATGCAGTGTCCGCCGAGGCCCGGCCCGGGATAAAACGGATGGAAGCCGAAAGGCTTGGTGGCGGCGGCGTCGATAATCTCCCAGATGTTGAGGTCCATGCGCAGGCAGAGCATCTTAAGTTCATTGACGAGCGCGATGTTGACGCAGCGGTAGATGTTCTCCAGCAACTTGGTCATCTCCGCGGCCGCGGGCGAGGAGACGGGAACGGTGCGGCGGAAGATGGAGCCATAGAGTGCGGCAGCGATTTCGCTGGCCTGAGGATCCAGTCCGCCAATTACTTTCGGAATGTCGTGGCGCGCCACCGTGGTGTTGCCGGGGTCCTCGCGCTCGGGCGAGAACGCGACCCAGATATCGCTGTCGCCGGCTGCTCCCTTGCGGGAAGCTTTCAGGCCGGCCCTGTTCTCCTGTTCGAGAATCGGAACCAGGACTTCTTCGGTGGTGCCGGGATAGGTGGTGCTTTCGAGGATGACGATCTGACCGGCGCGCAGATGGGGGGCTACGGCATGAGCGGTGTTGGTGATGTAGCTGAGATCGGGCTCGTGATATTCGTCGAGCGGCGTGGGGACGCAGATGATGATCGCATCCATGGCGGTGATCTGCGAATAGTCGGCCGTGGCTTTGAAGCCGTTCGACTTGGCCGCCGCGATTTCCTCCGGAGTGATGCGGAAAATGTAGGTGCCGCCGTTAGCCAGGGTATCGATTTTTCGTTGATCGATATCAAAACCTGTGACGGGAAACTTCTGCTCGCTGTAGAGCAGTGCCAGCGGTAATCCGACATAGCCGAGGCCGATGATTCCGACCCGGGCCTGGCGCGCGTCGATTCGGCCTTTCAAGTCGGTAAGAAGCGAAGAAGCGGTGAGCTGAGTATTCATAAGGGCAGCCATAATTCTAGCATCGCACTTCTCTCTCAGGATGCGGAAGATGCGTCGCCATGATGATTCTCTCGCGACTTTGCTGCGATTATTACTGGCCTAATTGCGATCCTGATTACTGTCGTAATCGAAACCGCCGCGCGGCGGCGGTTTTCTTAGTAACATTTAGCTGAGATGAGATTTCGACGGCTGCTCATTGTGCTGTTCTTTGTCGCTATCCTGGCCGCACTGGCGAGCCAGGCGGCGCGCTTTTTGGTAGCGGACGAACCTCAACCGTCCGACGCCATCGTGGTGCTGGCCGGGGAAACGAATTTCCGTCCTTCCCGCGCCCTCGAACTGCTCCGCCAGGGAGTGGCGCCACGCGTGTTTCTGGATGTTGAGACGCGACAACCGCTCTACAATCAGCGTCTGGCCGACATTGCCCAGAGATACATCAATGATCTAGGGGAAGCCAAACGCGTCTCGGTGTGCCCGATCGTTAGCTTGTCTACTTTCGCTGAGGTCGACGATGTAAATCGATGCTTGCTGTCGGTGGGCGCGCATCGGGTTCTGATCGTAACCTCTGACTATCACACCCGTCGCGCCTTGATGATCTTTCGCCATCGCCTGCCGCAATATCAGATCAGCGCGGCGGCGGCCCGCAATCCCGCACAATTCGGCGCCGCCTGGTGGACCACCCGCGAATGGGCGAAAACCACTTTCGATGAGTGGACGAAGATGCTGTGGTTTGAAGCCGTAGACAGGTGGCGCTCGTCAGATCTCCGTTCTCCGTTAAAGTCGTTGGCGCGCAGATGACGCTCCCAATTTTGGGTTTGGTACCGAAACTGAGAACTGAGAACCGACGATTGGCGACTGGCAACTTTTTCTCTTGTGCGATAGTTTGAAAGTTGCTCGTTTTCCACCGGAGGTTCCATGGCGCAAGTCACGATTACGGTGCGCAAGGACGGTCCTTTGCGCATAGACGATCCCAACGGCGTTGTCGAGATGGTGGACGCCGATGGCAACAAGTACGACCTGACGGGCAAGACCGTATTTTCCCTTTGCCGCTGCGGTGCGTCCGTCAACCGGCCTTTCTGCGATGGCACTCACAAGGTCGCCTTCCAGGCGCCCGACACGGCGATCAAGATCGGGTAGTGCTCGCGGCCGACACGTTTCAACGATGATGTCCTGAGCAAAGCGAGGAGGCTGCATTTTGCGGCGAACGGCCGTTCCCCCGCTTCGCCCGCGGATGACAACTCCTGAGGTTTTTCAAACAAGCATAGGAGCAGCAGTGGATCTGTCTCTAGTGTCTAACTGGAAACCGGGGCCGCGAAATACCGTGCCCGGAGCTTCCCTGTGATCTAGCATGGAGCGTGGATAAGTGTTGTCGGAGCCGCCGGCACCGCTTTTCAAATCGAGGTTTTCAGGCCGAAGAACGCTTTGCCGGCTAACTTTATGAGCCCTTCGGAAAAGACACAGCATGCGATTCGGCGCAGCACCCGCCTGCCGCTGGAAGTTCCGGTGCTGGTGACCAGCCTCGACCCCGACCTGCCATTTTCCGTGCTGGGCAATACCACCCTGGTAAACGGGCACGGATGTGGGCTGATCGTTCCACTCGCGTTGGCGCAGGGCATTCAGGTTAGGCTGGAAATTGTTTCGGCAAAACGGCATACCACGGCGCGGGTGGCAGAGGTGGTGCCGCTCGGCGGCGATCCCGAAACCTGGCTGGTCGGCCTGGAACTCGACGTTCCGGGCAACTTCTGGGGAATCGAGTATGCGCCTTCCGATTGGAAGATCGAGGAGAACCGTTCGCCCGCCGCAGCGCAGCCGCAGGCAGATGGTGAGTCGAGTGCGGCGGCGAAGCCGGCGCGTTCGCGACGCTGGCGCCTGATCGACATCAGCGCGGGCGCCTGCTACCTGGAGACGGCTGCGCCATTTCCCGTCGATACCACGGTGCTGCTGAGCATTCGGGTGCCGAACGCGGAGTATCTCCTGGACGGAGTGGTGCGCGTATCGCATGTGCAAACGGGGATGGGAGTTGAGTTCACGGGAGCGCCGGCGCATGATCGGCGGGCGCAAGTGGGGGAACTGATCGGCCGGTTGATGAGCAATCGCGAAGTGCCAAAAATCTTTGTAGGTCGAAAGGAGGGACAGCGCCTGGCGTCGAAACATGCACCCGAAGCGGCAAGGGATGAAGTGGCCAGGGATAACGAGTCGCCCGACCCGCTCCTGGAACTGGTTCGCGAGGGGGCGTCGTTGACCATGGAGCAGTTTCTGAGCGACTTACGAGCGCAGCGGCTAGGCAATCGACGCGATCCGCGGATTGATCTAGCGGTGCCGGTGCTGCTGACCGCGACCGACGTCAACGGCCGTCCACTGGATCAGCGAGTGATGACGGTTAATGTAAGCCGGCGCGGAGCGCTGTTGGATGGTATCCACGGAGTGCTGGGGCCGGGCGACATAATTTCTCTTGCCCGCTTGCACAAGAAGGAACAGTTTCGAGTCGCGTGGGTAGGGGGAGAGGATACTCCGGCGGCACGACAGATCGGGGTGGCCGCGGTTGATCCGAATACTTCTTTTTGGGATGACGTCCTCAAAGCGACGGCGCAGTCAGGGCTGGAGACGGCCAGCCTTCGTGCGAACGACTGCGGGAACGACCGCGAGAACGACCGCGGGAACGGCGGCGCGACGGGGCACTAGCGGCGGCGGAGTAGGAAGTAAGAGTGATACACTGCCTCGCCGGAGGGCTTTGTGTCGGACGACTCTGAGTCATCTCAAGTGAAAAGGGAACGCGACCGAGCGCTGGGGATGGGCGCGAAGATCACGCGCCGTGATTTCTTGAACGGAGTCGCACTCGTGGCAGGAGCGGCGGCCGTCTTTCCTGGCTTCATTCCGCCTGAAATGTGGTCTGCGGCAGCCGCCGATCTGCAACCCGAAGACCAGGACGTCACAGGTTACTATCCTCCCGGCAAGACCGGCCTGCGCGGAAGCCACCCCGGGTCGTTCGAAACCATGCACAAAGTCCGCGACGGTGCTTTCTGGGACGACGCTCCCAAGGCCGTGGACACGGGCGAATCTTACGATCTGGCGATCGTGGGCGGAGGCATCAGCGGACTCGCGGCGGCACACTATTTCCGCAAGGCCGCGGGCGACAAGGCGCGCGTCCTGATTCTCGAGAACCACGACGACTTCGGCGGACACGCCAAGCGCAACGAATTCGGGGCAGGCAGCCGCACGATTTTGGGATTCGGCGGCACGTATTCCATTGAAAGCCCGGCGCCCTATAGCGCGGTGGCGAAGGCTCTCATCGAGGAGCTCGGGATTGATGTGCCTTCTTATTCCAAGTACGTCAGCAAAGATCTTTACCGTTCGCTCGGTCTGAGGCCACGCATCTTCTTTGATAGGGAAACGTTTGGGACCGATAAGCTGGTCCTGAACGCGGTGCATACCGGAGGAGATGAGAGCGGCATCAACGACGGGGCGGGCGAAGCCGGCTTGCAGGAATTTCTGAAAGAAGCTCCGCTTTCGGCGAAATCTAAGGAAGATTTTCAGCGTCTGCTGGCGGAGAAAAGAGATTATTTCCCCGGTCTCAGCTCCGACGAAAAGAAGGCGCGCCTGGCTCGCATGAGCTATGCGAAGTATCTGACTGAAACGGTCGGTGTGAGCGACGAGATCGTGAGGTTGTTCCAGGCCTTTCCGCACCCGCTGTTCGGTGTGGGCTTTGATGCAGTCGCCGCGCAAGACGCCTGGGGCCTGGAAATGCCGGGATTCAACGGCCTCAAACTCGATCCCACAGCGGGCAAGGGGATGAACCGCGATTGCATTCGCAACGACGAAGCGGACAAATACTTTTTCCACTTTCCCGACGGCAATGCTTCGATCGCCCGGCTGCTGGTGCGCAAGCTGATTCCGGCGGCGATTCCGGCGGCGATTCCGGGAAGCTCGGCTACCGACGTGGTGTTGGCCAAGGCCGATTATTCGAAGCTCGACGAACCGTCTTCCACGACGCGCATCCGTCTGAACAGCACGGTGGTCAAGGTGAACCATCGCGGCGATCCGGCGTCGGCGAAAGAAGTTGACGTCACCTACCTTACCGGGAAGAAACTCAAGACGGTGCGCGCCGCGAACTGCATTCTGGCGTGCTGGCACGTGGCGATTCCGTACATCGCGCAGGAATTGCCGGACGTGCAGAAAGAAGCGCTGGCTTCGGCGCAGAAAGTTCCGCTGCTCTACAACAACGTGCTGGTGCGCAACTGGAGCGCTTTCCAGAAGCTGGGTGCGAGCGTGATTTACGCGCCCGGCATGTACCACACCAGCGTGAGTCTGGATGTTCCGGTCAGCATCGGCGGCTATGAATGCACGAAAAAGCCGGACGAGCCGATCATGGTGCACATGATGAAGGCGGCCGGCAAGCCGGGACGCCCGGCGCGCGAGCAGCATAAGCTGGGACGCATCCAGCTCTATACCACGACCTTCGAAACTTACGAGCGCAACATCCGCGAACAACTGTTGCGAATGCTGGGTCCGGGCGGGTTCGATCCCGTGCGCGACATCCTGGAAATTACGGTCAACCGCTGGCCCCACGGCTACGCCTATGAATACAATTCGCTGTTTGACGAGTTCTGGCTGGAAGGTGGCGAGACGCCGTGCCAGGTGGCGCGCAAACCGTTTGGGCGGCTGGCGATCGCGAACTCAGACGCGGATGCGTACGCTTACACCGACTGCGCCATCGATCAGGCTTACCGGGCGGTGCAGGATCTGAGGAAGAATTAGTGTGGCGCGGGCGCCCCCGCCCGCGAAAGGCGGCGAGTGGATAATCCAGTGGCGAGAGCGATCAACACGTACTTGATTGGTATCCTCGGGGTGCGTGGCATTCGCGTCGACGCGGGCGGGGGGGCGCCCGCTCCACAGGCGCCCAGGAGGTTCTTACATGGCGAAACGTCCGACGATTTCCAAGCGTCCTGCGAAGTCAGAACCGAAGGCGGGTCGTCCGTTTGCGCCCGGCTATGGCATTGTCGGCGCCAAAGACGGCAAGGGCCTGCTGCCGTGGACCTGGGTTGTGAGAAAGATGAATCGCTGCCGGACGTTCTGGCTGGCTACGATCCTCACTGGCCTTCACGCGGGTGGGCGACGTCCACATGTGATGCCGGTGTGGGGAGTGTGGCTCGACGACGCTTTCTTCTTCTCCACCGGACGCAAATCCTGCAAAGGTCAAAACCTCTCTGCCAATCCCGCGTGCTCCATTGCAAACGACGATGGCGCGGAAGCGGTGATCGTCGAGGGCCTGGCAACTCAAGTCGAGGATGCGGCGGCGCTGGAGCGGATCGCAATCGCCTACAAGAAGAAATATAAGATGGACCCTCGGAGCATGGGAGAACCGATCTTCCGTGTCCAGCCCAGCCTGGTTTTCGGCTTTGTGGAGAAAAGTTTTGCACAGTCGGCAACTCGCTGGAAACTATGATCCGTAGCCTCCAAACCCCCCGTTGGTAACGCCTTTTGCGGTTACTGCCGATACCGAAAAAAAGCACAATTGGGTGGTTGCCGTTCGGCTGTCGATATGGAAAAATGAGTTGGTAGTTTCAAAAGTACCTCCTTCCCCCTTGAATCTGCTGCGTGACCAGGTGCGCTGATTGCTGTCAAGACTGGGTTTTGTACCTCGAGGAATCTCGCTCGTCGAGGGCGATTTCCACAACACGATGTGCGTGTGAGCAGGAGTATAATGCCTCTCCAAGTTGTATCCGCAGTCTTTCAAAGCCAGCCAACTGAGAATCTGAGCCGTCGAGCAGGAAGCCCAATGCCGTGCCCAAAGCGGATTAGAACGGTGGCCGTTATTTTCTTCGTCCTCTGCCTGGGATGTTTTCTGGCTCGGGGTCAGAACGATGTTCTGACTCAGCACAACGACAATACACGCTCGGGCTTGAATGCGAATGAGACGCTGCTGACGCCTGCGAACGTCAACGTGAATAGCTTCGGACAGCTCTTCGCGCACAACGTCGACGGCGCCATCGCCGGGCAACCACTTTATGCCAGTCAGGTTTTGATGAACGATGGTCTCGTCCACAACGTCGTGTACGTAGCCACCCAGAACAACACCGTGTACGCCTTTGATGCCGACAGCGTGCAGGGCAATAACGCTTCTCCAATATGGTCGGTGAGCCTGAACGATGGCGGAACTCCCGATCCGATTTCCGACTATGGCTGTACCGGAACCCACTACACCGAGATTGGAATCATGGGCACGCCGGTGATCGATCCCGGCAAGACCACGCTTTACGTCGTGGCCAAGACGGTAACCGGACCCAACCAGCTGCGCAACTTTAGTCTGCATGCCCTGGACATCACCTCGGGCAACGAACTGTTGGGCGGGCCGATGGTCATTACCGGCACCGCGCCGTCCCAGAATGGCTCGGGATCGTTTAATCCGGTCCTTCAAATGCAGCGTCCGGCGCTGTTGCTGGACAACAACGGTGTGCTCTACATTGGATTTGGAGGAAACGGCTGCGACGAATACGCCTATAACGGCTGGCTCTTTGCCTACAACTCGCAAACCCTGCAACAGGAGGCCGCTTTCCTGGTTACCCCCGATGGGACGCGCGGTTCGATCTGGCAAGGCGGAAGCGGTCCGGCGGTGGATGAGAATGGCTACATTTATGTGGCCACTGCGAACGGGACCTATGACGGGCCTTCGGGAGCCAGTGACTACGGCGACACTGTGTTGAAGATGGGATGGAACGGGAGCGCTTTTGGCATGGAGGACTACTTCACGCCTTACAACCAAAGCCAACTCGCGAGCCAGGATCTGGATCTGGGATCGTCCGGACCCCTGGTTCTGCCCGACCAACCCGGCCTCTACACGCACGAACTGGTTGCGGGAGGGAAACAGGGCACTCTCTACCTGGTGGATCGGGATAATTTGGGGCAATTCAACGCGAAAACTGACAATGTCATCCAGGAAATTCCCAAGGCAGTAGTAGGTGAACTCACCGGTGTGCCCACATACTGGAACGGCAGCGTGTATGTGGCCGGAGAAGGCGACTACATCAAGCAGTTCGCTCTGGTCAATGGTCTGCTCACGCAGCAGCCGGTTTCAGAAACCACGCTCACTTTTACAGGCTTCGGTCCGGCCTCCACTTCGATTACGGCGAATGGGAACACAAGCGGAATCCTTTGGGTCATCCGGCACACCAGCCCGGCCCTGTTCGCCTTCGATCCAACCAATCTCGCGAACGAGTTCTGGGACAGCACGAAAGCGCTGCAACAACGGGACAAGTTGGTTCCCGTCATGCGCTTCGTAACTCCAACCATTTCCAACGGCAAGGTGTATGTCGGCGGATCGTCCGCCCTGGAGGTGTATGGGCTCCTGCCGACACTATCGGTGGGGACGGGGAATAATCAGACAGGTGCGGAGAAATCGGTTTTGCCCGTTCCGTTGACTGTCGCGGCTACCGATGCCTACTTTTCGGAACCGTTGGCCGGAGTGACTATTACCTGCAAGGACGGCGGAGCGAACGGGACGTTCTCTCCAAGCGCAACGCAAACGACGAATTCGTCCGGAACGGTAAGCTACAGCTACCAGCTTCCCCTTAGACCGCAAGCCATCACCATCACTTGTACCAGTAAGGGTTATGGCAGCGCTGTGTTCAGCGAAACGTGTGCAGTGGGCCCTCCGGTGACTATGACCCTTAGCTCCGGGAACAACCAAACGACGCCGCCGAATGCGCCGCTGCCAGCGCCTATGGTGGTGAAGGTGGCGGACGCTAAGGCGTATGGCGTGCCGGGCGTGACCGTAAACTTCACGGATAACGGCGCAGGCGGGACGTTCGTTGCCACATCCGTTGTCACCCGTTCGAATGGAACTGCCGCGGCCCAGTACACGATGGGTCCAAAGGCGGGAAAGGTTAAAATCACTGCCTCGTCGTCGGGACTCAAGACCGTGGGCTTCACCGAGACCGCCGCGGTCGGGCCCGCCGCCAATATCGCCGTCACCAGCGGCAATAATCAGACCGGTCCCAACGGAACCCAGCTGCCCCAGGCGCTCACCGTGCTCGTCACCGATCAGTACAACAATCCCGTTTCTGGTGTCAGCGTCACTTTTAGCGACGGCGGCGCCGGAGGCACTTTCTCCAACCCCAATCCGGGCGTGACCAGCGCCTCCGGAACCGTGAGCCAGTTCTACACGCTCCCGCCAGTCGCCGGCGAATTTGTCACCATCACCGCCACCGCCGCCGGAGTAGCGAACCCGGCCCTCTTCACCGAATACGGGCAATAGCCAGGCAAGTGTGGGGAAGCACCTCATGCCCGGATGGCAATTCATGAAAGTTCAGTGGCGCAATATTTGTCGCGCCGACAGATGGGCTCCCGTCAGCAGCAGCATCCCCGAGAGGAACGCCCAGAACATCAGGCTCACGGAGATGGCGAACGGCCCATACACTTCCGCAAAATTCAGCCGGGGCAGCGCGAAGATATAGGCGTACTTCAGCGCCTCGGAGAGCAATCCCATGATCACCGCTGCCGGCAGCACTCCCTTGGCCGGCACCTTGCCGTTCGGCAACAGCCAGTAGACGAGAAAGAAAATCGCGATGCTGGCCAGGATCGAGAAGACCTTCATGGTCACAAAGTCCGCCAGTTGCACATACCAGGCGCCATAGCCGTGCAGCGCGCTCTTCACGATGGCCACGTTTCCGGCGGTTAATCCTACCGAGAGCAGGGCGAGCGATCCGCAGGCAAACACCAGCCCGAGCGAGATCAATTGATTTCCCAGGTAAGAGCGATTGTTGCGGAATCCCCAGACGCGGTTCAGCGCAACTTCGAGCGGGAGAAAAATTCCCGTGGAAGTAATCAGGAGCATGACCAGCGAAAACACTTGTGCCCGGTGGTGCGCACCGACCAGCGCATTCAGGTTTCGGATCACGAATTCCTGGCCGGTCGGAAGAAAGTCGCGCAACAGGTTCTCGACTACGTCGTACATCACCCGCGAACGAAAGACGTATCGGATCAGCGTCATCAGCAACAGCAGGAACGGGAAGAGCGACAAAATTGAATTGGCGGCAACGGAGAAGGCAAAGGTGTGCACCTCCGTCCGGAGCAAATAACGCGCCGTCGAGCGGACGATGCCTTCCGCCGGAGCGGCGCGAAATTCGGATGCGCCTTTCTTGTCGGAGAGCTGGATGGGAGTGAGAGAAGACACTAGTTTCTCAAATATTATCAAATACTTACGGCTTTCCGTCGAGGCTCGTTGGTGAGGGTCTGCGGTGCGCGGCCCTGATTGATCCCGAAGTCATGTTCGTTTCCAGTTTGTTCTCAGCAACTTCCCTCTTGCCAACCGCAATGTTCCTGCTATTATCTGGTGCTTCGTCAGCCGGACCCGGTTGGCGATGCAGCAGGATTGACGTTTCTGTGCAGCAGTGCGATATCGCGCCTTCGTCTTCGTTTTTGCGGCTCCACAGCAGTTCGTCGCGGGCAACCCTCGACGGAATGCCGGGGAGCCGTTTCGGTTGGTGCGCTATCGTCCGGGTGCGGCGACGCCGGCAAAAAAGTTCTTGCGTCCGTTCGAGGGGGTGTTCCGCAGTGTTCGTCTTATTTCCCGAGACGAACAGAGCAGGGCAAACAGACAAGCGGCGGAAGAATAATTCTTAGCGATGAGGCGAAAGGAGTTTCTTTGTGAGAGAGAAGGGTACTGTGAAGTGGTTCAACGGGGCGAAGGGATACGGATTCATCCAGCGCTCCACCGGCGAGGATGTGTTCGTGCATTTCTCGGCCATCC
>Ga0074044_10000177_pt1 | contig 64072 bp, 51 predicted proteins | sample BogForMeECP23OM1_FD_94443 | JGI IMG/M metagenome (GOLD analysis project Ga0074044, IMG submission 94443) | Bog forest soil microbial communities from Calvert Island, British Columbia, Canada - Bog Forest MetaG ECP23OM1 | ecosystem: Environmental > Terrestrial > Soil > Wetlands ...
GCACGGGCCGCCTGCTGCACGATCCCATCTTCCGCCCACGCACCCGTGGCCAGTTCATCTTTTTTTTCCGGCAAGCCGAACAAGATGATTGCGGGCACGCCCAGGGAGTTCACCCGCTGCGCCTCTTTCACTGCCTCATCCACCGACAGGTTGAAGACGCCGGGCATGGATCGTACTTCTTTGCGCACGCCTTCACCCGGACAAACAAACATGGGATAAACCAATGAGGTCGGGGAAAGCCGGGTTTCGCGCACCATGGATCGCAACTGTTCACTTTGGCGAAGGCGGCGAAGACGCGTGATTGGAAAGGCCATGACAGTATTTTCCGGGCGGGCAAGATGCCCTTCCTACAACGAACGATTCTAGCAGAGCAGCCCGCTGCTTCTTGTAACATTGAATTCTGATGCCTCCCGAGCCGCTTTCCCACACCAGCGCCCGAGTGCTGGAATTCGACGCTCTCCGCGACTTGCTGCGTGGCTATGCCGTTTCGCCCTTGGGAGAGAGCCAGATCGCTCAACTCTCGCCTTCCACCGAACGCGAGTGGATCGAGAATCAACAACGGCTCACCAGCGAGATCCGCGAGTTTCGACGCGTGGGCGGCCGCTTCGACTTTTCCGGCTTACTCGACGTAACAAGGCAGGTTGAGAAATCTCGAATTGCAGGTGCAGCGCTTGAAACCACGGACATTCGGGATGTGGTGCTAGTGGTAGATCGGGCCGCCGAGTGGCGCGAAATCGCACTGAGCCCGCCTGCCGCGATGAAGTTCGAGTGGAAGGCGGTTGCACAGCTCTCGTTAGGGATTACTGACTTCACCGAATTCCTGCGCGCGTTTCGTAACAAGATCCTGCCCGATGGCACACTCGACGATAGGGCCTCGCCGGAACTTGCCCGCATTCGCCGCGAGATCGACAGGCAGCGACGCTCGATCCAGGATTCTCTGCGGGGCTATCTGCGGCGGTTGTCCGAAGGTGGCGCGGTGCAGGACGAGTTGGTCACGATCCGGGGCGAGCGCTTCGTAATCCCGGTCAAGGTCGAGCAGAAACGACGAGTGCAGGGCGTAGTGCACGGTGCCAGTTCCAGCGGCCAGACTGTCTTTGTCGAACCCCTCGAAACCATCGAACAGAACAATGAGTTGGTTCGATTGCTGGATGAGGAGCTAGCGGAAATACATCGTATCCTGGTTGAGATGACTCGGCGCATCGGCGAGCAGGCAGCCCCAATTCTCGCCGCAGGGGCGGTATTAAGCGAACTGGAGTTGCAGTTTGCCAAGGCGCGATTTGCCGAGGAATACAACTGCGTACCGGTGGCTTTGTCCGCGCTAGACTCACGCGAGCACGGCCGCCCCCGGCCGTCCATGTCGGGCAAAGCTCGACTCGTTCTCGGCAAAGCTCGCCATCCTCTGCTCGAACGCAATCTCAAAGCCAAGGGTGGCCGCGTCGTTCCTACCACCATTGAACTCGAAGGCGATGGCCATGAACTGGTCATCACCGGTCCGAATACGGGAGGCAAGACGGTCGTCCTGAAAACGGTTGGTTTGCTGGCGCTGATGGCGCAATCTGGTATCCCGGTTCCCGCGGATCGTGCCGAGTTGCCTGTATTTGACGCGGTGCTGGCCGATATTGGCGACTACCAGTCCATCGAACAGAATCTTTCCACCTTCTCCGCCCACGTCACCAACATTGATTTCATTTCACGCACTGCAACGGCACAGTCATTGGTGCTGCTCGACGAACTCGGTTCTGCCACCGATCCCGAAGAAGGCGCGGCTCTGGCGGTCGCCATTGCTGAACATTTCCGCCACATGGGATGCAGCACCATTATCTCCACACATCACACCTCGCTGAAGGTTTTCGGCGCGAACACCGCGGGAGTGATAAACGCTTCCGTTGGGTTCGACGAAGCCACGCTGCAGCCCACTTATGAGCTAAAAATCGGCGTTCCGGGAGCCTCTGCCGGCATCAACATCGCCCAGCGGCTGGGGCTCAATCCGACGATCATTGACGCGGCCCGTGCCCGCTTGGGGTCGCAGGCGCGCGATGTCGGCCAGTTCCTGGACCGCCTCCACGCCGAATTGCGCGAGGTGGAATCCGAGCGGTTGCGCTTGCGCACGCGCGAAGAAGAACTTCAGCGAGAGAAGGCCCATCTTGCCGCAGAAGGCAAGAAAGAGCAGCAGGCAAAAGTCAAAGAGATGGAAAGGAAACTGGACAGCCTGCTGCGCGATTTCGAGTACCACGCGCGCGAGATGGTCAACACCATTCAGGATCGGGCAGCAGCGCAAAAACTTTCCAAAGACGCCGAACGGCGCATTTCCAAGTTGCGCCGCGAATTTCGCGAGCAGTTTGATTCGTCCGTGGTGGCCCACTCCAGCGGTGCCGACCAGGGCGATCCCCATGCCCAGCCGCAACTCGTGAAACATGTCTCTGAAGGCGATACGGTGAAACTGAAGTCTGTCGGCCGTCCAGCCGTGGTGGCACGTCGAATTGATGAAAACCACTTCGAAGTCGAGATCGGTGCCATGAAGATGAAAATTGCTCGCGATGATATTGCGGACGTGCTGGTGCACTCGTCTGATTCTCCCCTTAAAGCCGCCCGCGCGCGTGGGATCTCGGTTTCGTTGGAAAGTGAGAATCAGAGCATGCCGTCAGAGATCAATGTCATCGGGCGCACTGTGGACGACGCCACCCGAGAAGTCGAAAAGTTCGTCGACCGCGCTTTTTTGGCTGGACTGCCTCGCGTTCGTGTCGTTCACGGCAGCGGCATGGGCATTCTGCGCAAGGCGTTGCGTCAGTATTTGCAGAAGCATCCTCACGTAGAATCCGTTACTGAGCCTCCACAAAATGAGGGCGGCGGGGGTGCAACTGTCGTGGAGTTGCGAGTCTAAACCCCACTCCGCTCTCGAATTGCGAGTTGTTAACCCACGTCTCGCGAGAAATCCACACCGCTGCGATGTCCACACGTCACATCAAGTCCTCGAAAGTAGGGCTACCATAAAGTCTTTTTGGCGTACCTTCGAGGACTTGCCGTTTGGCGGTGCTTGCCGTGCAACACGTGCGACGAATGCGAGGCGGTGCACAGGGGCATATGATGCGCTGCTCTGATGGAAATTTCTACGTGGTGAAGTTCGTCAACAATCCTCAACACTTGCGCGTGCTGGCGAATGAATTGCTGGCCACGCGACTCGCGGAGGCCGCCGGATTGCCGGTCCCGCCCACCGAGGTCGTCGAAGTTGGCGACTGGCTGGTGGAGAACTCGTCGGAGCTCAATATTCAGCTTTCCGGCAGTGTGATTCGTTGCCAGCCAGGACTACAGTTTGGGTCTCGGTATGTAGTCGACCCGCTGCAAGGACAAATATTCGATTACTTTCCCGCGACCATGCTGGAACGAGTGCGAAACCTTGGGACGTTTGCCGGGATGCTGGCGCTCGACAAGTGGACCGCGAATTCAAACGGCAGACAGGCAACGTTCTGGCGGAAGATGCGAGAGAAGAAGTACACGGTGACCTTCATTGATCAGGGATATTGCTTCAATGCCGGCGAATGGACGTTCCCGGATTATCCGCTGCGAGGGGTATATGCCCAGAACGAGGTGTATTTGAATGTGCGCGGGTGGGAATCTTTTCAGCCATGGCTCTCGACGATAGAAGGAATGAACGAAGACGTTATATGGAACTGTGCTGCGGGTATTCCGCCAGAGTGGTATGCCAGCGACTGGGGCGCGCTCGAAGAACTGATCCGCTGCCTGCTTGATCGGCGGGCAAAAGTACGCGAGCTCATTATGGCGTTTCGGACCTGCGCGAGACAGCCATTTCCAAACTGGAAAGAGGACGCTTGAGTTGCTGCGACCACAAAACGCGCTTTGGACCGCGAATTTAGAAATCGAGATCCCGAGTTCTAGGTTTGAATGCCTATGGCTGATCTGAAGCAACTCGAGTTCTGCCTGTTGCGATATGTTCCCAATGTAGTGAGAGGGGAATTTGTGAATATCGGACTGTTGTTGTTCGAACCGCAGCCTGATGGTTTTGGGTTTGCGGACGTACGCATGACCAGCGATTGGCGGCGTGCGACTTGCCTCGATAGACAGGTTGATATCGATGTCTTGCAGGCTCTCGAAGCCGACGTTCGCACGCGATTGCAGCACTCGCAGGATGTCGGTTCCCTGCTGCATAAGTTGGAAGACTCGTTCGCGAACTTGATCCAGATCTCTCCGCGACAACCATGCCTCGCGGCGGAGCCAGTTCGAGAACTCGAAACGTTGTGCTCTGTCTATTTGGAAGAACCGCAACTGGAAGCGCTGCCGGTCGCAAACCGCCAAAAGGGCGAGCGCGCCGTGATCCTCGCCCAGATAAAAGACGCCTTTACGCGGGCCGGCATATGGGGTTTGATCGGAACACAAATCCCAGCGTCCAAATATACGGAGAAGAAGGGTGATCCGCTCGTCTTCGATTTCGGATATGAAGTCGGGACCGAGGTCCGATTCTTTCAATCGGTTCCGCTAAAGGCGAACATTAACCAGGCGATTATTCTCGCAAGCCGCTTCCCCCGCATTGCAAAGTGCTTCTCTGAAAAGGCACAAAATGCACAGCTAACTGCTGTCGTCGCCGATGACCTTGACCGCCAGCGCCCTGACATTGAGTTTGCATTGGACACTTTCGATGAGAATAACGTGCAACTCGCCACCGCAGCGCAAATGCCGATGATTGCAGAGAAGGCAAGACAGGACCTGAAGGCGTAAAGATATTATCAAGGGCGCAACCGGAACAAAAAAAGAATAAGAATAAAGTCCGGTTTTCCTCTCCCGTCAACCGGTAACTGCCAAAATCCACAGCTTTTCCGCCATCGCCCGGCTGCTGCTATATTTCTTTCTGCCCCTTCTTCCTTCAGAATTCCTGCGGAGAATTGTATTCGCTCATGACCGACGCCACCGACTTCAAGGAAATCGTCAAACAGCAGGCGGACATCGTCCGCCTCGTCGGCGAGTACGTCAAGCTGAAGAAGGCTGGGGCGCAGAACTATTCGGGGCTTTGTCCCTTTCACAACGAAAAGACGCCTTCGTTTTCAGTCCATGCCACGCTGCAGTTCTTTCACTGTTTTGGTTGCGGAGTTTCCGGGGACGTATTCACCTTCGTCCAGAAGATCGAAAATGTCACATTCCCGGAAGCTGTGAGGGCGGTGGCGCAGAAGTTGGGAATCGCGCTCCCGAAGTTGAGCTATAGCAGCCCCGCGGAAGCTCAGGACGCCAAACTGCGCACCGTGCTGCTCGAAATCCACGAGCGTGCGGTTGCCTTCTTTCAAGAGTGCCTGCGACGGCCCGAGGGCGCTCGTGCCCGCGAATATCTTTCTGGACGAGGTCTGACCCAGGAAGTCATCCGCGTCTTTCGCATCGGCTACGCACCGGATTCAGGATTTATCTTGAAAGATCGGTTGAAGGGAGAGTTTGACGAGGAGGCATTGCGGGAAAGTGGACTGTTCTCGTGGAAGCAGTCGGACGACCGTAAGGAAAAAGAGGGCCCACCCTCGGATCAGACCCCGCCAGAAGCTAGCAGCCAGAAGCCAGAAGTTACGCTTCAAGCCATGTATTCAAAGTTCCGCAACCGGGTCGTATTCCCTATTACCAACGAGACCGGCCGAGTGATAGCCTTCACCGGGCGCACGCTTTCTACGGATGAGAAAGCCGGACCGAAATATCTCAACTCCCCGGAGACCGCGATCTACTCCAAGTCTCGTGTCCTGTTCAATCTCGATCAGGCCAAAGAAGCCATTCGCAAGCTGGACTACGCCATCCTGGTCGAGGGCCAGATGGATTGCATTTCGGTTTACGCGGCTGGCTTTCACAATGTGATAGCCAGTTCCGGAACTGCCTTCACTGAACTTCAGGCCAGGTTGCTCGGCCGCTTCAGCAAGAACGTGGTTGTGAATTTCGATCCCGACACCGCCGGTGCCAAAGCCACAGAACGCACCTTGGGTCTTCTAGTCGAAGATGACTTCCAGATCAAAGTGTTGACGCTCGAAGCCGGCTTTGACCCTGATCTCTTCATCCGCCGAAAAGGCAAGGATGCCTATGGCGAGGCGCTTAAGCACTCGCAACGCTATTTTGATTACCTGATCGAGCGCGCCCAGAGCCAGTTTCCCATTCGCAGGGCTGAGGGAAAAGTGAAGGCGCTGAATTATCTCCTGCCCCATATCCAGCGGGTGCCCAGCCGTATCGTGCGCGACGAACTAACTCGCGAGATCGCGCAAAAACTCGGTATCGATTCTGCCGTTCTCCGGCAAGAACTTAAACATGCGGCCGCCAACCGGTCGACGGCCACCCTGAAAGCCGCGGTCGAGGCTCAAGTCACAGATGCGGAGAAGCTCTTGATCCGGGCGTTAACCTCGGCCGGCGAGATGCAGACGTCCGAAGAACGCATCTCAGCGCGCGACGGTACCGAGGAAGAGTTCGATCCCGCTCGCCAAGCGCATTTTGTTCTTAAGAGCGAACGCCTGCACATTGGATTAGCCACCGAGTCACTGATCGAAACCCTGCTCAACTCCGCGCCGGAATCAGCCGATCTTATGGAATTGCCGCTGCCGGATGCTGACCGTAATCTGCTGGCGGCAATTCTAATGAAAGAAGACGAGGATCTTACAGCCGAGAGACTGGAGGGGGCGGTGCGAGCTTTGCGGCGCATCCAGTTTAGGCGCCAAATGGAAGAGGTTCAGCGCGAACTGCAGGCAGCGAAAAAGCACGAACCGGACCGACTGCGCTTCTTGCTGCGGGAAAAGGACCGACTCAAGAGGGCACTAATGGATCCCAGCTTGGCGGATCAGGCCTCCGTCCAAAAGCCCTCTCAAATACCTCTAGAACCTTGAAACTAAATGAGCTCTTTGGCCATCTAAGTTATTAACGGCGGGCAACATCGGCGGCGGACATTTTCTGGTTGAAAAGTTGCGATCAGCGAGAAGCGCTTTCTGTGCTATACTTTGAAGGTTTGTGTCGGCGCTAATCCCGCCATTTCACGTTCCCACCGCTATAAACGACGTTTCGACGTCCTTCCATGGGACGATTTGAGGATAATCCGTTTTGGCTCTTGACGACAAGTACGACGACATTAAAAAGCTGATCGATACGGGGAAAGAGAAGGGATATCTCACCTACGATCAGGTCAATGACCTGATCCCGCACGACGTGCACTCTCCCGAAGACCTCGACGATCTGCTCACGACCATTGGTACGCAAGGAATCGATGTGCTGGAGGGACCGAAGCTTCCCTCCTCCGCGCTCGATAAAAAGTTCGACGAAGACGAAGTCGGCGAGGACGTCGAACTCGATTTAACTCCCGGCGCTCTGGAAAAAACTAATGACCCCGTTCGCATGTATTTGCGCGAGATGGGCACGGTTCCCCTGCTTACCCGCGAAGGCGAAGTTGAAATCGCCAAGCGCATCGAGCGTGGACAACTGCGCGTTCTGAAGGCGCTCTCGCGCTCTCCAATCGTTATCAATGAACTGTTGGCGATGGGCGAAGACCTCAAGAAAGGCGTCCGCTCCATCAAGGAAGTGGTCACCTTCGATGAAGAAGAAATCACCGACGAGATTCTGCAGAACCGGCTGAGAGAGTTCACCGGCAAGATCGACGATTTGGCTAAGGCGTACAAGAAGGCCAATCAGCTTCTGGAGAAGTTCGCGGCGGTCTCGCAGAAGAAGCGCCCCAAGGACTATCGCCGGTATCGCATCGCGCTGGCTCGCGCCATTGTTGATGTCTCCCTATGTGTCCGCAGACTGGGCTTTACCAACACAGAGCGCAAGCGGCTCATCGACCGGGCCAACAAGACCGTCGACATGATGCGCTCGCTCGACCGCCAGTCCACAAATCTGGAAAAAAAAGCGGACGCTACCCGTAGCGAAGAGCAGCGCAAAGAATACCGGCGCCAGTCGCGCGCCATCCGCACCGAACTCGAGAAGCTCGAAGTCGAAGCCGGAGTGTCCTTCCAGGAGCTCAAGCGCACCCAGCGCGAGATCATCCAGGGCGACATGGATGCGGAGCAGGCCAAGCGCGAACTGATCGAGGCCAACCTCCGCCTGGTGGTTTCGATTGCCAAGAAATACACTAACCGCGGCTTGCAGTTCCTGGATTTGATTCAGGAAGGCAACATCGGCCTGATGAAGGCCGTGGACAAATTCGAATACCGCCGCGGATATAAGTTCTCCACCTACGCCACGTGGTGGATTCGGCAGGCGATTACTCGTGCAATTGCTGATCAGGCGCGTACGATTCGCATCCCGGTGCACATGATCGAAACCATCAACAAGTTGATCCGCACTTCGCGGCAACTGGTGCAGGAGCTGGGACGCGAGCCCACCTCGGAAGAAATCGCCAAGCGCATGGACATTCCAGTGGCCAAAGTGCGCAAGGTGCTCAAGATCGCGCAGGAACCAATCTCCCTCGAAACGCCAATTGGCGAAGAGGAAGATTCGCATCTGGGCGACTTCATCGAAGACCGCGCCGTAGTCTCGCCCGCCGAGGCCGTCATCAACGTCAACTTGAAAGACCAAACCTCGCAGGTGCTGCGCACGCTAACGCCACGCGAAGAAAAAGTAATCAAGATGCGCTTCGGCCTGGAAGACGGCAGCGAGCACACGCTCGAAGAAGTAGGCCAGTCCTTCGCCGTAACCCGCGAACGCATCCGCCAGATCGAAGCCAAAGCACTACGCAAGCTGCGTCATCCGTCCCGTTCTCGGAAACTACGTGCCTTCATGGACGGGGTAAGGGACTAGCAAACTCGTGTGGGGCGGACACTCCTGTCCGCCTTTTGCTACTTGACGGCCCACCACAGAAGATTAAGATCGGATTTGACAGGCGTCGTTCAGTAACATTCGGAAGCCCCGAGTCAATCTCGGGGCTTTTGCTTTGTAGTCCATTTGAATCGCCAATGGGCGTGCGTCGGGGTGGCTAAACCCAGGCTAGCGTCCAAAGAACGGATGATCCAAAGAACGGACGCGAACCTGGGGCATTATTTGTCCCGACCGGGAGCAGGTCACCGCATTTCATCTTCCGGTTCAGGCACGGCTTTCGGTGCAGTGCGCAGAAACTTGATCAAGCCTTCTCCGGTTGCCTTTCCTGCCCGCTTCTTGAAGAAATCAGCCGCAGTTTCAACTACTCCCACCTTTTGGGCAACCGCCGCGGCAATCCACTGATTCAGGGAGACACCATCTTCTTTCGCCAGGCGCTGCGCCGCCTTTTTGATCGACACGGGAAGCTTTAACGGATAAGTCGCCTTACTCATAATTTCACCTTGTTTAGCAATTCTGCTGGGCGCATGATGGAAATTGTAAGTCGTTCGCCCCCCTCGGAGAAGTCGGCCACGGGCGAAAGTTAATCTCGCTCTCGTCTTCAGCCCCGCATTGACGCGCATCTCCCTAAAAGGATATTATCTATCAACATAAGATTAGCTTATTGACAACCGAATAGCTTCAAACCCGGGGGACGCGCCTGGAGCGACGCCAGCTAAGTCTTTATTCCGGAATATTTTACGTATAAGTCCTTATTCCTCAAAGATTTTGAGGGTAGTCCGACCCTAACCCCATGATTCCAAAAGATCATGGGGGGAGGGGGTACTGGTAATATTCCCGAATCGGCACTTACCGGCCAGGAAATCAAAGTCAACGTCGGAGGACCGAAAACACGACGTTAGCATGGCCACCAGACCATAATTTCGCCAAACATTCGAGCACGCCCCGCTTCATCTCACAAACTTCGCTCCTGCTGATCCCATGGCCCCCTACCCGACCGTACAAGGTCTTGCGTTTACATTGACTTGTATTCGATATTTTGCAAGACTGGTCTTTCGCAAAAGTTAGACCGGATCTGTCGTTTGGTTACCTGTCTCGATTGCGTTGTTCCGGCACATAATGGAATTACTACTCAATCTTCTCTGGTTGACCTTGGCGCTGCCCGCCATCTGGATGTGGCGCAACCAGTCCGTCTGCGCCCAAGATTGCCGATCTTTCTATCGGATCCGCCCCTTTGTGCTTTTCGGTTGCGTTTTGATGCTACTTTTCCCCGTGGTTTCGGCCACGGATGACCTGCACGCCATGCGGCAGGAAATGGAAGAATCCGGCCCCTCGAAGAGATTAGTCAAGCAAGCCGTCGGCGACAAATCCCTTAGCAAGCTTGTCACGGCTGGTACGTTGCCAGCTTTCATTTTCCCTGTATCGTTTGATCGCGACGACAGAAGTTGTGGACAGGTTCTGATCCTGCGGGCCCGTTTGCCCGAACAACCCCGGAACGGCAAGCCATGCTCTCGCGCCCCGCCGTTTCCCTGCCTTACCCTGTGTGTTCAAACCGCCGCCTAGTCTGCGGCGACAATTTCCCGGTTCGAAGTGAGCCCCTGTGTTGCTGCGGTAGGCAATGAGCTTGTCCTATTTCGTTGCCGGCTTGTTTCGGTAACGAATGATTGTGGAGTACCAGATGAACCAAAGGCTTTGGCGTTATTCCGCGCTTTTTATGCTGCTCGGCTGCGGCCTGAAGGCCGGCGCGCAGCAGGCCTTGACTTGGGAGCAGGTGCGCGCGCGGTTTGAGCAGAGCAACCCTACGCTGTTGGCAGACACGTTGAATATTGAGGAATCGAAAGCTGAGGAGATCACCGCTTTCCTTCGTCCGAACCCGACGTTCACTCTCTCGGCCGACGGGACCCAAATCGCTCCGAGTCAAGGCGTTTGGAAACCGTTCGCCGGCACATTTGAGACGCCCAGCCTTAGCTATCTGCACGAGCGAAAGCACAAGCGTGAACTGCGTCGGGAGAGCGCCGAAAAGGCGACGCTGATCGCCGAGTCGACTCATGCCGATCTGGAGAGAACTCTGCTCTTCAACTTGCGCAGCGCATTTGTATCAATCCTGCAGGCGAAAGCAGTGCTCCAACTGGCAAAAGACAACCTCGTGTACTACGACCGCGTGCTCGATATCAGCAGAAATCGATTTCAAGCGGGCGACATCGCGCAAATCGATCTTGATCGCCTGGAACTGCAGCGCGTGCAGTACGAATCGGACGTACAAACCGCAGAGGTCAATCTTCGCACTTCAAAGATCCAGCTGCTCACATTGCTAAACGATCGGACGGCCATTGAACAGTTCGACGTGGCCGGTCTGTTCGATTTCAACGACCAACTCCTGTCGCGGGACGAGGTTCGGAATGTTGCTCTGGATACACGTCCCGATCTAAAAGCGGCGGTTGAAGCCATCGATAAATCACAGACCGATCACAAACTGGCGATCGCGAACGGATCCACTGATCCAACCTTCAGCGCATGGTACACGCACAACTCATCTACTAATAACCCGTTTGCCATAAATACTGTCGGCGTCAGTATCAGCATTCCATTGCGCATTTTCGACCGTAACCAGGGAGAGAAGCTGCGCACCCAGCTCGACATTACGCGCAATGAGAGGTTGCGCGACGCCGCCGAAGCATCTGTTCTCAGTGATGTCGATTCCGGCTACGCGACCCTCGAAAGCAATCTGATTCTGCTGCGGCCCTACAAAGCGAAATACCTGCAGCAATCTGTCCGAGTGCGCGACACGATTTTGTTTTCTTATCAGCACGGCGGCGCGGCGTTGCTGGATTTCCTGAACGCCGAGGCGGAGTACCGCAGCGTGCAGTTGAACTACTTGAATTTAGTCGGCTCCTACTTGACGGCTGCGGCCCAATTGAATCAGGCCGTGGGCCGGGAGGTAATCCAATGAAAATCAAATGTGTCGGTCTGATCCTAGGCGCCGTTCTTTGCCTGCCTGTGAGTTTACTTCTCACCGGCTGCAACGAAAGTAAGGCGGACCCGAAGGCCGAGGCTCCACCTCCGGCAACGGTCGAACCGGACCTGGACGCCAACAATTTTCAGGTGGACCACCCCGAGCAGTTTCCGCTGGTTACAGTAACTGAGTACAAAGCCGCGCCTGCGCTGAACGTGACCGGCGTGGTACAGCCCGACATAGCTCGCGCCGTGCCCGTGATCTCGCTAGCCGCAGGGCGAGTTGTGGAAGTCAAGGCCAAGCTCGGCGATGAGGTGAAGAAAGGTCAGTTATTGTTGAGAGTTCAAAGCAACGATGTTTCCGGAGCCTACCAGGTCTATCGTAAGGCCGTAAACGATGACCTATTGGCGCGGCTGCAGCTCCAGCGGACCCAGCTACTCTACGAAAAAGGTGCTGTCGCCAAAAGCGCCGTCGAACAAGCGGAAGACGTCGCGCAAAACGCCAAAGCCGATCTGGATGCCGCAACCGAGCAACTGCGCCTTCTGGGCATAGACAAAGACCACCCGTCGGGCATCGTCGACGTCACCGCCCCCATATCCGGAGTAATCACGGATCAGCAGATTACCAATGCATCAGGCGTCCAGGGCCTGTCTGGCCCCAATCCCTTCACCATTTCTGATCTTTCTTATGTATGGATCATTTGCGACGTTTACGAAAATGATCTCGACGCCGTTCACGTTGGCGAAACCGCGGACATTCGCCTGAACGCCTACCCCAACCAGGTCTTGAAAGGGCGGATCGATAACATCCTGCCGATTCTCGATCCCAACATTCGCACCGCGAAAGTTCGAATCGAAGTCCCAAACCCCGGAATGATGCGGGTAGGGATGTTCGTGACTGCGACCTTCTACGGGAAGCAAGCGGAAACGCGAGCTGCAGTTCCCGCAACCGCAATTCTGCACTTGCACGATCGCGAGTGGGTTTATGCGCCGATCAGGAGCGGACATTTCAAACGCCTGGAAGTGGCCACGGGCAACATGCTTCCTAACAACATGCAAGAAGTTCTTTCTGGAATTAAACCGGGAGATCGAGTGGTTTCGAATGCGCTGGTACTGCAAAATACCGTGGAGCAATAAATGATTCGCCGAGTCGTTGACTTTGCTCTCAGTAACCGGCTGCTCGTGCTGGGCTTCGCCCTGCTGCTTTTCGCCGGCGGCATCGTCGCCTTCCGTCACTTGCCCATTGAGGCTTATCCCGACGTAGCCGACAACTATGTCGAAGTCATTACCCAATGGCCGGGAATTTCAGCGGAACAAATCGAACAGCAGGTCACGATTCCCCTCGAAATTGTGATGAACGGTATTCCCCATGTCGTCCATCTGCGTTCCTTCTCGCTCTTCGGACTCTCCGACCTGAAGCTGATCTTCGACGACGAATCAGACAACGACTGGAACCGGGAGCGGGTTCTGGAGCGGTTGAGTCAGGTGAATCTGCCGCCAGGCGTGGTCCCGCAAATGGGCACGGACTGGAGCCCGGTCGGCCAGATCTATTTCTTCACCCTGCGCAGCACCAATCCGGCTTATGACCCGATGGAGCTGAAATCCATTGAAGACTGGGTCATCGAAAAGAATTTCAAAGCGGTACCCGATATTGTTGACGTCGCCAGCTTCGGTGGCCCCACCCGCGAATACCAGGTTCGCGTGGACCCAAACAAACTCGTCGCCTACGGCCTGAGCTTGGCGCAAGTCGAGCAGCAACTCACGAACAACAACACCAACGCAGGCGGAAGCTTCATCCAAGAAGGCCTGCAGCAGATCAATGTTCGCTCCGTCGGATTGGTCGACCGCTCGCAAGACATCGCCGAGACGGTGATCCTGACAAAAAATGGCACGCCGCTCCGGATGAAAGACATTGCTGTGATTTCGCAGGGTCCGAAAATTCGGCTCGGCCAGTTTGCCAGAGCCATTCATCGCGAGAACGGAAAGATCGTCGATAACGACGATGTCGTGTCCGGCATCGTCCTGTTGCGCAAAGGTGCGGCCGCAGACACCGCCCTGCAAGGCATCCACAAGAAAGTGGAGGAACTCAACAATCATATTCTGCCGCCCGGCGTGAAGTTGGTTCCATTCATCGATCGCAGCGACCTGGTTCACTTCACCAGTCACACCGTGCTCCACAATCTCACCGAAGGAATGATCCTGGTATCGATCATTCTGTTCCTATTCCTGGGCAACGTCAGAGGAGCGCTGATTGTTGCCGCGACGATTCCGTTCTCGCTGTTGTTTGCATCCATTTGCTTGGACTTGAGACACATCCCCGCAAATCTTTTGTCTCTGGGTGCATTGGATTTTGGCATGGTAGTCGATGGCGCGGTGGTCATGGTCGAAAACATCGTGCGCCATTTAGGCCACACCAACGGCGTCAAGACTCCAACCGAAAGAATCAGTGATGCAGCGCATGAAGTCCAGCGCCCGGTGTTTTATGCGATCGCAATCATCATTACCGCTTACTTGCCTATCTTTACGCTGCAGCGTGTCGAAGGCCGGCTTTTTCATCCCATGGCCTGGACCGTAGCCTTTGCGCTGCTCGGGGCGTTGCTGTTCTCGATTCTGATCGCGCCCGTGATGGCAAGTTTTGCCTTCCGGAAGGGAGCCAAGGAATGGCGCAATCCAGCCATGGAGCTTTCGGTCAAGCACTACCGCAGCGCGGTTCGCTGGGCCATTCGCCGGCGTGGACTGGTATTGGGGGTGGGTGTGCTCGGTTTTTTGGTAACGCTTTACCTCGCCTTCGGTGGCGTCATCGGTTCCGAATTCCTGCCCCACCTGGATGAAGGTGCGCTCTGGGTGCGTGGCACGCTTGCGCCCAGTACTGGGCCGGACGAAGGTACCCGCGTGGCGAACCAGGCCCGAGTCGTGCTCTGCTCCTTCCCCGAGGTTCCGCAATGCACCAGCCAGGTTGGGCGCCCCGATGACGGGACGGATACAACGGGATTTTTCAACACCGAATTTTTTGTTGACCTCAAACCGAAAGAAGATTGGCGCCCGGTCTTTCACCAGGACAAAGACCAGCTAATTGCTGCCATGAATCGCGAACTCAATAAGATTCCGGGCGTGGTCTGGGGATTTTCTCAGCCCATCGAAGACAACATGGAAGAGGCAGTCAGCGGAGTGAAAGGCGCGCTGGCCACGAAAATCTACGGCGACGACTTGAGACTTCTGGAAGAAAAAGCCGATGAGATTGCTGGTATCATGCGCCGAGTCAAAGGCATTGAGGATCTCGGAGTTTTTCGCGTTCTGGGCCAGCCGAATTTGAACGTTGCTGTGGACCGGGAGGCCGCTGCTCGTTACCAGATCAACGTCTCCGACGTGCAGGATGCGGTTCAGACCGCTGTGGGAGGAAGCGCCCTTACCCAGGTTCTGAAAGGCGAGGCACGATACGACCTCACGCTACGTTATCTACCACAATACCGGAATACCCAGGAGGCGATCGAGAGGATTCGACTGCTATCCCCAACCGGAGAACGTGTTTCGCTGGGCCAGTTATGCAAGATCACACTGACGGATGGCGCCTCGGAGGTTTATCGCGAAGGCAATCGGCGTTATGTCGCCATCAAATACAGCGTTCGCGGACGCGACCTGGGTAGCACCGTCGAAGAAGCCATCAAGAAGGTAAATGAGCAGGTCACATTACCGCCCGGATATCACATCGATTGGGAGGGAGAATATGAGAGCCAGAAGCGGGCGGACGAGCGGTTGCTCATCGTGCTCCCCATCACAATCCTCGTCATCTTCGTCATCCTGTACACGATGTTCAAGTCATTCAAGTGGGCGTTGTTGATCCTGGCCAACGTAGCTATGGCTCGCTTTGGCGGCCTACTGGCTCTTTTGGTGACTGGCACCAATTTCAGCGTTTCCTCCGGCGTAGGCTTCCTGGCGCTGTTCGGCGTGTCGGTGCAAACCGGAGTCATCATGCTCGAGTACATCAATCAGCTCCGAGCACGGCGGTTTTCCATAGAGGACGCCGCAGTTGAAGGCGCGGTGTTGAGACTGCGACCCATCATGATGACGATGCTTGTGGCGACACTCGGATTGCTGCCCGCCGCTCTCTCGCACGCGATTGGTTCCGATTCCCAGCGCCCCTTCGCAATCGTCATCGTGGGCGGACTGATTGCAGACTTGGTGATGAGCATCTTTCTGCTGCCAACGTTGTATGTGTGGGTAGCAGGCGAGCGCGATGTGCTGCCTATGGCCGAAGAAGGGTTCGAGGTGGGTGAGCACGTCGATTAGCGATAGCACCGAATTCTTTTCCGTTTTTCCTGTGCTTTCCACAAAGAAGTTCGGTCCTCCACAGTTTGTGCACAACCGAGCACGGATTTTCTGTTGCGGCGGCTTTGCCTTTGACGCAAAGTATCGGCAGTGCAAACGTGAGATGTCTTGAGCGCTACGGATTGCAGTAGAGCGGGCGTTTCTGGCGGTTCTCGAGGGTGAACTGCCGGAGGGTTTCCTAAAGATGCGTGATCGCGCGTTGGGGATACCTTGGCGTTGCGGCCTCCTCGTAAGGTCCTCCCACATTGGAAGGACTGAGCCGTCAGCTTGAGCAATCACTGCGAGTCACGGGATGCGGGCTCAGGTCCGTCGATCGGTGACTGGAAGAGCGCGCCGGGAAAACGAGCGTTCCCGCGAACGCGGTTTCAAACGGGCGCCTCACCGCATCGCGCGGTGAGAGAGCGAACGAGACATCCACAAGCAATGCGGCCCGGGTGGCTGGCCTGGGCCGCATTTATTTTCCGTATTCGCTTTTGATTCGCTATACTGCAGGATGTCCTGAGTTGTAACCGCTGATGGCCACCACTGACTACAGTCTTGCGCGTACCTTGCCGGCGAACGTTGAAGCCGAGCGCTCCATTCTGGGCGCGATTCTGCTCGACAATCTGGCCTACAACGAAGCCGCTGAGCATCTGAAGCCGGAGGACTTCTCGCTCGATTCTCATCGCCGTATCTTCACCTGCATGGTGGAACTGGCCGAATCTTCGCGGCCAATCGACATGATTACGCTGGTCGAAGAGCTCGATCGGCGCAAGGAACTCGAGGCAATTGGTGACGTCGGTTACATCTCCGGGCTGGTCGACGGCGTTCCCGACCGCCCGAGTATTGAGCACTACATCAAGATCGTCCGCGACAAGGCGCTACTGCGTGGACTGATTCACGCGGCTAACGCTGCCATTGCGCGCGCCTCCGACCAAAGCGATCCCGCCGAAGAAATTCTGAATGACGCCGAAGCCGCCATCTTCCAGCTTTCCGAAAAGCGGATTGGCCGCGGCTTCATGGGTGTGCAAGAGATCGTCAAGGAATCTTTCGGCTCGGTGGATGCGCTCCTGCAGCGCGGCCAGCGCATCACTGGCCTGGCCACTCACTACACCGATCTGGACGAGATGACTAGCGGCTTCCAGCGTTCGGACTTGATCATCATCGCCGCCCGCCCTTCGATGGGAAAAACCGCATTCGCCATGAACATTGCCGAGAACGCGTCCATCGAAGACCAGAAAGTTGTGGGCATGTTCTCGCTGGAAATGTCACGCGAGGCTTTGCTGTTGCGCCTGTTATGTTCGCGGGCGCGGGTGGACTCGCACAAGATGCGCACCGGTTCGCTCTGGCGCGACGACATGACCAAGGTGGTCCATGCCATGGAGCAACTCGCCCACGCCCCGATTTTCATCGACGACACACCCGGCATCGCGCTGAGCGAAATGCGGGCCAAGGCGCGTCGCCTGCAGCAGTCGCAAGGCAAGCTCGACTTGCTCATCGTGGACTACCTGCAACTCATGTCGGGTGGAGGCCGACGCTATGAAAACCGCACTCAAGAGGTTTCAGCCATCTCCCGCGGCTTGAAAGCATTAGCCAAGGAGTTGACGGTCCCGGTAATTGCGCTCTCCCAGTTGAGCCGCGCGCCCGAGAGCCGGGGTGGCGATCACCGCCCGCAGCTTTCCGATCTGCGCGAATCGGGTTCCATCGAGCAGGACGCTGACGTTGTCGCCTTCATCTTCCGCGAAGAGGTCTACAAGCAGGACGACCCCGACCTGCAGGGGAAAGCCGAACTCATTATCGCCAAGCAGCGCAATGGTCCCACCGGCCGGGTAAACCTGGCATTCCTGAAGAATTCGACCCGCTTCGAATCAATGCTCGCCGACGGCATGGCGCCGCCAGAATAGCGTGGTCACCCGTCACAATGACGATGACGGCTGGCTGTGGAAAGGCTGTGGAACCGTGCATTGCGACCTCCAACACACTGGGCTGTGACTTCGGCCCAGGTTTTAGCAGAATTGTTAACCCTCCCCTAAGTCATTCCATTCTATGACGTTATTGATTGCCGGGAGCGTTTATGCGGGTAAGTTGGAAATCAGATGAAGATTTCGGGCAACCCTTGAGATTTGCACATTCCGCGCATCAATTCCGCTCGACTAGGGCCCTGCAGCATTCAAATATTCGCTTTGACCAAACGAATAAGTGCTTTCTACTTGGTAGGGGAAACCGCAGACGTGGCCGCTGGGGCCTCCGGATTAATCGCGCTGTCAAGCCAGGCTGTGTACCAAAGATTCAAGAGCATCTGAGAGCCCGCAGCCAGTCTGCGAGTCGTGAAGTCAAAAGCCTCGGAGGAACCTTTGCCGGTAAAGCCACCCGCTTTCTCCAAGGTATAAATAAATTGTTGGCGTTCACCCCATTAAAAGTGAATAGATTGCTGGTATCGCGTTGGCCGTTGGCCACGATTCGCTGATTGCCCAGACCCTCGTTCGAACCCGAACCTGACAGGAAGTCCGCACTAACGCCGGGTGTCGCATTCTCTCGATGAAGGCAGCGGGTTGGGCTCGGGACTGTTCTTCAACGGAAACAATCCCCTACAACCCAGTACTGCTTACGCTTCCTCCAATTTTGATCGCACTCACGTGTCGTTGCTTTGCCTGGATAGCAAGCTGGGTAAAGCTTCCAGTGCCTAGGGGTACAGACGCTATCTGGTCTGCACCCATCGTATAGCCATTGGGGGTGTGGGTCTCATTCAGCAGCGGCGTAGCTTGGACTGTAAGCGTCGTTGCGACCGCGCCCGGTTGAAGTTTGGCGTTGACGGTCGCCGTCCGACTACCCTGCACCAGAATCTGGTTATAGACGGCAGTCTTGAAACCATCCCTCGTAAACGTGACCTCGTAGGTGCCGATGGGAAGATCGGCAAAGCTGAACGAACCGTCGTTCTTCGACTCCGCGGTCACTTCGAGGTTAGTGGCTACATTGCGAATCTTGACCGCGGCCTTCTGCACCACGGCTCCGCTGACATCCGTCACCGTGCCATTCAGTGAACCCAGCGTCTGCTGCCCGATTGCCGGTCGCGGAATGAGGGCGAGAGTCAAGAGTGCGGTTAGAACCACAGCGAAAGACTTAAGGTGACAAGCGCTGATCGACTCGCGATTAGAGTTCAAGGGGACAAGCCTCCACAGCGGGAATTGGTCCTTATAGCACAGCAATGTTACATTCCAGTGAAGAATTGCCGATGAGTCTCGGTGGAAAACTAGACGGTAAAATCACCTCTCGGGAGGCGGGGACTAGCGATATTCAATTACAACGCTCCGGGCGGAAATCGCGCGGCGGACCCCCACTTTCGCCGCAGGAGCCGCGAGGTGTCCCATGGTGATGCCGGCCAATCCGTCGCTCCATGGCGACGACCGTGCATAGCACATAGAACAGCGCCGCGTTCGCGGGAATCTGCAGGTTGAAATCCACGAAACTGTGAACCAGGATTCCAGTTATGCCTAGCACGGCAGCTAAGGTCACCGCGGTGTTCGTATCAGGTGGCCAATGTTTCAATTTCTTTAAGGCAGAACGCAACAGCGTCAGCAAAAACCACAGAGCCGCGACAAACCCGAGCGCTCCCACTTCGACCAGGAATTGCAAATAGTCGTTATGAGCCATTCCGACCTGGAGATTGGTCGAAAGAGTGCTGAACTGTGGATAGATCTCAGGAAATACCCCCAACCCCCATCCTAAGACTGGTTTTTGGGCGATCATTTTCAGTGTGTCGCGGTCGATCGTCAATCGCGTGCCTCCGGACAACTCCGCGCGGGCACCGCTATGAATGCTGGCCATTCGCTCCGCCAAGTCTCCGCCGCCGAGCCAGGCTAGTAATCCCAACGCAATGCCCAAGAAGCATGCCAACGCAAAGGTTGATGTCCAGTTCTTCCGTCGCTTGAGCAGGAAGGCAGCAAGCAGGACCACTTGCGCAGCGAAGGCCGCCATGCCACCTCGCGATCCACACAGAAAAATCGTACTGCCCATCATTGCGGCCGCCAGAACCACCAGGGCCTTGCGCGGACCTCGAACACCCCCTGCGAAAGAAATGACCAGAGGAATCGGCGTCAGCATCTCCATCAGCCCAGCGTAGTGGTTGTGGTTTACGTAGGGACCGTAAATCCACCCGTCGGATTGCGGAGTCCTAAGCCAATACAGTTTGCCGTTGAAGGCGATGCCTTGCATCAATGCGAAGATCGCAACCGTGAAACCGTATCCGGAGAATATCCAAGCGAGAGCCTTGACTTGTGATGTCTTGCGCAGGCACTGCACCGCCAAGAAGCACAACAGGCCATAGGTGCAATACAGCAGCGCGCTGGAAAAAGTTTCGGCACGGTAGGCGGTTCGTCCGGTCACAAGTTGCCATAGAATCAGACCAGCAAAAAGCAACATGGGATAAAACAGGGGGGTTCCAATGATTTCCAATTCACCGGCCGCGACTTGCCGCGTAACCCAGAACCCGAAAAGCAACCCCGCCCCCACTTGCATGATCGAGATCGACCAAGGTTCCACCGCGCCAAATGCCAGCGGCCCAAACAGCAGGAGGCCAAACACACCGTAGAAAAGGGCGGAATCAACCGGCGAACTGGAAAATGGTCTAGGTGAGCTGTGCTCGGCAGCCGGTGCGAACAACAGTGAGGAAGTCACTGCCCACCCGCCGCTGCTGGTTCTTGACCCAGATGACGCTGGGCCAGGCGGACCCCGGCAATCCACAGCTTGCCGCGAATCGCATTTCCGGGCGGCACTCGCTGTATACGCAGCATCAGCAAGTTTGTATCAGGACCAGTACTAAACATTCCGTCCACCTGTTTCCAGATATCCGCGTTTTTTAGTTCTTCACTGGCAAAGTAGTTTGCTCCGGTAAACCGGTCTGTGAGCAAGAAACGTGGCCCACCCGCGCCCTGCATGCGTTCCGACTTGAAGTACGCAGAGAACTCGTAGTCTGTATTCGGCTCGACAGGAATGAGCTGCCGGATACCTGCGTCTTCCATTCCACGACTGTCAAAGATGATGGATAGAGAACGGTGGCCGGAGTGCGACTCGGTCGGGTCCAGCGCCAGCGAAACATCGGATGATTTCTCGTACAGCCAATCGAAACCGCCGTTCAGTACGGGTAAGCTGAAATCGCCGTTGACCACAAGATTTTCCGGCGAAGACTGGTATCCAGAAAGATCGCTCAGAGTCGCTGCTTGTCGCCAGGTCTGGTAAGCCGGCGCAACTTCTCGCCGCTCGATGAGATACCGGACATAATCGAACACATAGCGCGTCTCCACTGGTTGCTGGAGTTGCACCATCCGGGTCCAAACTTTCGACGCGGCAACCGGTTCGTTTCTGGAAATCAAGAAATCCAATAATGCCGAGTAAGCGTCGACATTGCCGGGTACCACATCGCGCAGGAGAGCTTCCACATCTGGTTTGATCCGCCAGCAACTTTCCAAGGCGGCGGCCGGCAAGTAGGGATCCTTCGCGATAACCACGCGGAATTCCTGCAAGGCCCTGTCGGTGTCGCCGAGAGCCCAGTAGAAATTGGCTGCTTCCCATGCCACACCCGGAGTGGATGGGTCAGCAGCTACGGCATGTTGCAGAGCATCTCTTTGCTGATCGCGGTTTGCGAGCCGGCGGTACGTTCTGGAAAGTTCAAGCCAGTAGGTGGCGTTGTGCGGGTTTAGCGCGGTCGCTGATTGGAAAAATCGCGCTGCAGTTTCTGGGTCGTGCTGTGTCTGCAGAAAGTAGCGCCCAAGCCGGTACCGATACCGTGCATTCCCCGGCTCTAGTCTGACTGCCATTTGCAGGCTGGCGAGGTCAAGTTTCTGAGAAAAGCGGTCGGCTAGAAATTCGCGCGCTGCCGATGCAATGAATATGGTGGTGAGCCCCAGGAATATCGCCAAAAAGACGACCTTGCGGACGGGGCTTTGCAGCGAAATTTTCATGCGAACGTTTTGCGCGGGTGCGTGCGTATGCACTCCGCCCCAAAACACCTGACACTAGGCTCTGCTGGAGGTGGCCTCAGCAACCACTGACTCCGCCTTGCTCGATGCATCCTCTTGGTAGTATCCGTGGCCGTATTTCCCCTGATATTCGTAGTGATAATAATAATCGGGCGAATTGAGATCCACAGCGTTCACTAACACGCCGCACACTCGCGCGTTCACTTGCAAAAGGATGTCGCGGGCGCGTCGCAAAGCAGGTTTTGTCGTATGTCCGGAGCGAATTACCAGAACGACCGCATCAGCGCTGGTCGAGATGACGACGGCGTCGGTGACTGATAAGGTCGGCGGAGAATCTATCACAATGTGGTCATATTGTTTGCGCAGTTCCTCAAGAACGTCTTTCATTTTTGCGGAGGCTAAAAGTTCGGCGGGGTTCGGTGGCGGAGTGCCGGCGGGAAGTATGAAGAGTTCCGGCAGAATTGTCGATGGAATAATTGCCTGTTGTAGCGTCGCGGTCCCAGTCAGCACGTTACTCAGCCCAAATTGTGGACCCATGCCGAGCGTTTTGTGAATGCTGGGCCGACGCAGGTCCGCGTCAATCAGCAAAACCCGCGTGCCTTTCTGGGCTAGCACAATCGCGGAGTTGACGCTGGTAGTGGTCTTGCCCTCCTCGGGAAGAGCGCTAGTAATGAGAATGACCTTTGGAGGCCCTCCCGCAAATGTGAGGAGCAAGGAAGTACGCAGCGCGCGATAAGATTCCGCCATCTGCGACCGGGGACGCGATTTCGTGACCAGTTCCACGGCCTCTTTGGAGGAAGCCAACGCCAGCTTCTCGCGTCCACCTATTTCTCGAGCGCTTCTCGACCCGAGAGGAATCATGCCCAATGACGGAAGCGCTGAGATGTTTTGCGCTTGCTCCGGAGTTCGCACAGTGTTATCCATGCTCTCCAACAGAAAAGCGAGCCCGATACCGGTGGAAAGTCCCAGCGCTAAGGCAAAGGCAAGATTTCTCGGAAGGTTTGGCCCCGCGGGCGTCGTGGGAACTCGAGCAACATCCACGATGCGGAAGTTATTCGACCGCAAACCTGCGGTTACGCCGGCTTCCTTCAATCGCTCCAGCAATCCTTCGGAGAGTGTCCGGTTGGCGTCGACGTCGCGCTTTAGCAGGCTATATTCAATGGCACTCTCGTTGAGTTTGTTAGCCTCCTGTTTTTGCTTCTCCAACGCGCTGCGCAGCATGGTCTCGCGCTGCAAGGCAGCAAGATAGTCGCCGCGCAAACGGGCGGCCACCTTGCGCATTTCAGTCTGGATCTCCGTATCGACTTCCTTGAGTTGACTATTAAGCTGCGCCAACTTCGGATAGGAAGGCCCAAATTGTGCGTTAAGTTGTGCCACTTGAATCTTAAGATCGGCTTGCTGTTCTCGCAGTTTTTCCAGGAGCGCCGAATTCGCACTGGAACCTCTTGCCGCCCCGTCAACGTTAGCGGCTGCTGCAATTGAGTCAGAATCACCGGACTGCACTAAGTGGTAAATCGATTCTTTCTCCATCCTGGCGGATTCGGCTGAGGTCAATTCTCGGTTCAATTCATCCAGCTTGGCGGTGGTGATGTTTTGTTTTTCGTCGATTCCAAGAATTTCGTGTTCCTTCTGGTACTTGACCAGTTTTTCCTGTGAAGTCTCCACTTTTATTTGGAGATCGACCAACTGCCTGGAAAGCCAGTCCGATGCCTGCATAGTGGACTCGAATCGCGTCTTGAAATTTTGCTCAACATAGGTATTGGCCAGGGTATTTACTATGCGCGCCGCGAGATTCTTGTCCGCGCTGCGATAACGGATTTCGATGATCCGGGTATTCGGGACGAGCGCGACCTGCAGGCTGCCTTTGAAGCTGGCGAGGACAGCTGATGTTCTCGCGGAATCGGGCTGCATCGCGTCGGTTGTTAGCTCCAGGGATGAAGATGAGGATTTGCTTTTGCCCCCGAATTCCGGCTGCTTGTCCAGGCTTAATTCTCGAATGACCTGAAGAGCCAGCAGATCACTCTTCAAAATCCGCACTTCGGTATCCAGATCGGTTGGGTCGTAGTAATCGACGCTGCTGGATGCGTCTTTCAGATTTAGAGTGACTGGGTCCATTTTGTTGATGGCGATGCTTCCAACCGCTTCGTAGATGGGCGTGCTGCGCAGGGTGGAAATCGTGACGACCCCAACTACCAGTGCCACACTGGCAATTACGACCCACTTGCTCTTGATGAGAACCCGCACGTATTCCCGGAGAAGAGAATCTTCGCTCGGAGCGCCGGGATAGGTACCGGATACAACGCTGCGGTTCAACTCCATCGAAAGAGACGGTTGGAGGTCACGCAGGATCTGGCCATTCAGCGGTACTAGCGGTCCCGAATCCATTAGCGCTCCCGAAGAAAATATGGCAGCAGTCAGGTCTGGTCGTTCGCTGTGTGCTCTCTTCAATCCAGAACTGTAACCAGCTACCTGTCACTGTCTCTGTTGCTGCGATTGGGCACAGTCTAGCACCGCGCGGAAAGGACTCAGCACTCCTAATCAGACGGGTTCCTTAGTGTTAACGGGGGTTCCTGCTGGCATGATTGGCGCTTATCTTCGCTATACTGGCGCTGGCAACCTCCACTTTTTAGTCGGATGCAACAGAGACTGGCGTTCGAGGGACTATATCGATGAATTGGTCCGAACAGGTTGTATTGGTCACCGGAGGGACAGGCTCGTTTGGCAGGAAGTTCGTCGAACTGATGCTGCACGAATACCGCCCGCAAAAGCTCATCATCTTCAGCCGTGACGAACTGAAGCAGCATGACATGCGGGCCTCGGGATTCGACCATCCCAGTTTGCGTTATTTCATCGGCGATGTCCGCGATGCGGAGCGCTTGGAACGCGCTTTTTCCGGAGTCACAGTGGTGGTTCACGCCGCAGCGCTCAAGCAAGTTCCAGCCTGCGAATACAATCCGTTTGAAGCTATCCAGACAAACATTATGGGTGGCCGCAATGTCATCGATGCAGCCATCAACCGCGGGGTTCGTCGCATTCTGGCTTTGAGCACCGACAAAGCGGTAAACCCTATCAACCTTTATGGCGCGACCAAACTCTGCGCGGAAAAAATGTTTGTTCAGGCGAACGCCTACTCCGGCTCGCAGAATACTCGGTTCAGTTGTGCGCGCTACGGAAACGTGCTGGGCAGCCGGGGTAGCGTGATTCCAATATTCCAGGAGCAGCGCAAGCGCGGCAAGATCACCATCACCGATTCTCGGATGACCCGCTTCTGGATCACACCCGAGCAGGGGGTCAGGCTGGTGATTCGTTGTGTCGAGCAGATGCATGGCGGTGAAATTTTTGTTCCCAAGATTCCGAGCATGAAACTGGTGGAAATGGCCGACGCAATCGCCCCGGGTTGTGATGTGGAAGCGATCGGGATCCGGCCGGGCGAGAAACTGCATGAGGTGCTGCTATCGGAAGATGAAGCTCGCCACGCGCTGGAAACGGATGACATGTACGTGATCCAGCCTGCGCATCCCTGGTGGCGCAAAGAAAACTGGAAACAAGCCCGCCCCCTTCCCGACGGGTTCCGCTACACCAGCGACAACAATCCCCAGTGGCTGAGCGCCGAGGAGTTGTATGAACTCGTCGACGACAGTTCGCCACTGGTCGTCGCATGGCCCGAGGAAGAAAAGCTACGCGCCCCAGCCTAAATGGAAGCTTATGACGGTCGCTCCAGTAAGTAATGAAGTGCTGGCGATTCATGGCGGATCGCCCGTTCGGCGGACTTTGCTGCCATACGGGCGACAATCCATCGATGAGAGTGACATTCAGGCCGTGGTGGAGACGCTGCGCTCCGATTGGTTAACCACAGGCCCCAAAGTCGCCGAATTCGAAGAAGCGATGGCAGCCTGGGTGGGCGCAAAATATGCGGTCAGCTTCAGTTCCGGCACCGCCGCTTTGCACGCCGCCGCTTTCGCTGCAGGGTTGCGACCCGGGCACGAGGCGATCACTTCTCCATTGACCTTCGCGGCCACGGCGAACTGCGTACTCTATCAGGGCGCGACCCCGGTGTTCGCTGATGTTCTGAAGGACACGCTGAATCTTGATCCCGACCAAGCGGCTTCGCGGATCACGGCGCGTACTAAGGCAATCCTGCCGGTCGATTACGCCGGCCATCCTGCAGATTTAGACTCCGTTCTGCAATTGGGTGAGCGCCACGGGTTGATCGTGATCGAGGACGCGTGCCATGCCTTAGGCGCAGAGTACCGCGGGCGCCGTGTGGGCAGTGTTGCACACATGACCGTCTTCAGTTTTCATCCCGTGAAACATCTGACGACTGGCGAGGGAGGGATGGTCACAACCGACAATCCGGCTTTTGCCGAGACGCTTCGCCGCTTTCGCAATCACGGGATCAGCAGCGATGCGAGGCAGCGCCAGGCTGCCGGCCAATGGCACTACGAGATGGTGCTACTAGGCTTCAATTATCGCCTGTCCGACATTGCCTGCGCTCTCGGCCTACGGCAATTGAAAAAGCTGGAAGCGAATCTTGCGCGGCGCCGGCAGATCGCAGCCCGATATACCACAGAGTTTCGTAACCTTTCTGGCGTGCTCCCGCCGCGGACGCGACAGAATGTCAACCCCGCCTGGCACCTTTATCCGATACGCCTCGACTCAGCCAGGCTCCGCGCGGGTCGGGGCGAAGTGTTCCGGACGCTGCGCGCCGAAAATATTGGCGTCAACGTCCACTACATCCCGGTTCACCGGCATCCGTACTACCGCGATCGCTTTGGATACAAAGGCGGCGAATATCCGGTAGCCGAAGAAGCGTACGAGGGACTGATAAGCCTGCCAATGTTTCACGGGATGGGTAATGACGATGTGGAAGACGTAATCCGAGCAGTCTGCAAGGTTGTTAGCCACTTCGCAAACTAGGCTATCCCGCAGACGATGCGCCCTTCCACTACGATTTGGGCCTGGAGATCATGATGTCAAGCGCGCAAAAAACGTCACAACTTGGAGCATGGTGCGGGGAGTTCGGCCGTGAATACACAATGCGTAGTTGCCTGACTCCGGAACAAGTCGACGGGTTGTGGAGAAAAAATTATGGCATCAGCAGAACGGAATTGAACCGCCGATTCCTTGGGAGCATCGCCACGGACGCGCGAATCCTGGAAGTAGGGTGCAATATTGGTAACCAGTTATCGCTTCTGCAGCGACTTGGTTACTCGCGCTTATACGGCGTAGATGTCCAGGACTATGCCTTGGAAATCGCGAGATCAAGACTGAAGGACGTGAATTTCGCTCAGGCTTCCTCGTTTTCGCTTCCTTACGAGGACAAATACTTCGACCTGGTTTTTACCTCGGGGGTTCTCATTCACATTTCGCCCAACGATCTTCCCGCTACGCTGGATGAAATCCATCGCTGCGCCAAAAGTTACATCTGGGGATCCGAGTACTACGCTTCGGGAGTGACAGAGATTAACTATCGCGGTCACGGTGAACTGCTTTGGAAGATGGACTATGCCAGGGAATATTTGGCGCGTTTCGCCGAACTGGACTTGGTGCTGGAGCAGCGACTCCCTTACTTGGAGAACCAAAACGTCGACTCGATGTTCCTGTTGCGAAAAGTTACACAAACCTAGAAATCGCCGAGATAGGCATTGCAGGGAAGTACAACATGAAAATCGCCGCCATCATCCAGGCTCGAATGGGGAGCACTCGCTTGCCCGGTAAGGTGCTGATGGATCTGGGAGGCGAACCTGTTCTTGCCCGCGTCGTCGGCCGTTTGCGGCGCACTACGCGGGTCGACGAAATTGTGGTGGCTACCACAGATTCTGTCGCTGACGATGCCATTGTTCAGGAGTGTCATCAACTCGAGGTTTCATGTTTTCGCGGCTCCGAGAACGATGTCTTGGATCGCTACTACAGGGCAGCGCGAGCGTTCGCGGCCGGAGCAGTTGTGCGCATTACTTCCGACTGTCCTGTGATTGATCCTCAAATAGTGGACGAAACTATCCGAGTTTTTCAGCAGCAATGCGGGGATTACGCCAGCAACGTGTTCCCGCGGACCTATCCGCGGGGCTTGGATACCGAGGTTTTCACTGTGGCCGCACTCGAACAGGCCTGGCGTGATGCTCACGCATCGTACGAACGAGAACACGTGACGCCGTATTTCTACCGGCACCCAGAATTATTCCGACTGGTTTCGCAGAGTGGGCAGATTGACTGCAGTCAATATCGCTGGACGCTGGACACTAATGAAGACCTTGAACTACTGCGCACCATCTATGCGCGATTCGGCAACGAGGATGGTTTTAGCTGGCGAGAAGTCGTTCAACTCATGGAGCGTGAGCCGGAACTTGCTGAAGTGAACTCACGCGTGGTCCAAAACGCACTGCAAGGAGCGTGATCTGTCCAGCACCCTCATTATTCGAGCCGACGCCAGCATCGCAATGGCTACAGGCCACGTCATGCGGTGCCTGGCACTAGGTCAGGCATGGCAGGACGCTGGAGGAAATGTCGTGTTTACCATGGCGGAATCGACTCCCGCCGTCGACGCACGCCTGTGTTCCGAGGGGATGGAAATCGTCCAACTGAATGTCGCTGCCAATAGTGTCCGGGATGCTCAGGATGTTGCAGCACTGGCACGCAATCGTCACGCGGCTTGGGTAGTCGTGGATGGCTATCAGTTCGACTCCGTGTATCAGCGCAGCTTGAAGAACACCGGGTTGAAACTTTTGTTCGTGGACGACTTGGGCCAATGCGAGCGCTATTTCGCTGACATTGTACTCAACCAAAGTGTGCACGCCAGCGAGGAAATGTACGCAAATCACGAAATTTATACCCGCTTGCTTCTCGGCCCGCGTTTCGCAATGCTGCGACGGGATTTCCGGCCTTGGACTAAGTGGCAGCGCGAAATCACTTCAAACGGACGCAAGGTACTGGTCACGATGGGAGGCAGTGATCCCGACAACGTCACGGAAATCGTGTTGGATGCCCTCCGGGAAGTGCAGATCGACGGACTGGAGGCAGTTGCTGTCCTTGGGGGCAGCAATCCGCACGTTGATTTTGTGGAGCGGTTTGCGAATCAATCGCCTTCAATTCGGTTCTTGAGAGACGCCCTAAACATGCCAGAGCTTATGGCCTGGGCCGACGTCGCGGTGTCAGCCGCAGGTTCTACATGCGCAGAGATGTGCTTGCTCGGACTGCCCGCGATTTTGATCGACTTGGCCGAGAACCAGACACCGGTTGCGGAGGAGTTAGCTCAATTGGGGGCGGCGATCCATGTTGGTTCGAGCAAGGATGTGACTGCTGCAGAGATCGCCGGGCAAGTGCAGTCCCTTCTTTCGTCGGCAGAACATCGGATTTGTCTGTCAGAGCGCTCCAGGGCATTGGTGGACGGCGAAGGCGCAGGAAGGGTCAGTGCGGCAATTCACGGCTGCGACCTGCGTTTGCGACGCGTGCAGGAAAAAGACTGCCGGCAGTTGTGGGAGTGGGCGAACGATCCCGAGGTGCGTCCCGTGTCATTTGCCACCGAACCGATTTCCTGGCAGCGGCATTTGGAATGGTTCAACTCCAAGCTGCGCGATCCCAACGCTGTAATGTACTTGGCAGTTGACTCCGCGGACATTCCAGCCGGTCAGGTCAGATTCCAGATCGCTAACACCAGGGCGGCAGTTTCCATTAGCATGGCCCCCCCATTCCGTGGCAAGGGTTACGGCAAAGTAGTCCTGGCGATGGCAACCGAGGATCTGTTCCGCTCCACTGCGGTGACGCAAGTTGATGCTTATGTAAAGCCGAATAACGCCGCTTCACTCCGGCTCTTCACGCGGTCAGGTTACGCACTCGAGAGCGCCGAAATGATCAGGGGGCATCAAGCTGTTCACTTCGCTTTGGAGCGACCAGCACGTGAAGAGCGGCAAGACGGCATGGACCTAGCCGGCATTTGTTCTGCGAGTAAGACCGAATGACACCGATGCCTCATTTTGCAATCGGAGATCGCACGATCGGGACAGGTCAACCCGTCTACGTAGTCGCCGAGCTTTCCGCTAATCACAACCACGATCTCGACCAAGCGGTTCGTCTCATCGAGGCTGCCAAAGAATGTGGAGCCGATGCCGTAAAATTGCAGACCTACACGCCAGACACCATTACCCTCCGCAGCGATCGTGAGTATTTCCAAATTCGTAGTGGTACGATCTGGGATGGCCGCAGTCTTTATGAACTTTATGGCGAAGCTTGCACGCCGTGGGATTGGCAACCGAAGCTGAAACAAGTCGCTGACAATCACCGGGTCGGTTTCTTTTCCTCTGCCTTCGACTCAACTTCCGTCGACTTTCTGGAGAACATCGGGGTGCCGGCATACAAGGTCGCGGCCTGTGAACTCGTCGACGTTCCGCTTCTTCAGAGAATATCGCGCACTGGCAAGCCGCTAATCCTTTCTACTGGCATGGCCACCATTGAGGAGATCGAAGAAGCTGTTAAAACAGCTCGCCAAGCAGGTGCCGGGCAAATCGCATTGCTGAAGTGCGCAAGTGCTTACCCCGCACCTCCCCGCGAGATGAATCTGCGAACCATCCCTGAGTTGGCACGAAGGTTTGAACTTCCTGTGGGACTATCGGACCATACCATGGATATCGCAGTTCCTGTGGCGGCAACAGCTCTGGGCGCGTGCATCATCGAAAAACACTTCACGTTATCCCGATCATTCGAGGGTCCTGACAGCGCTTTTTCGCTGGAGCCAGCGGAGTTCAAAGCCATGGTAGGGGCGGTTCGAATCGCCGAAGAGTCGCTTGGAGAAATCCACTTCGGCCCCACGGACAGTGAACGCAGCAGCCGGGTCTTTCGCCGGTCTCTCTTTGTAGTCGAGGCTGTCAGGCAGGGAGAAACTTTCAACGAAAAAAATATCCGGTCGATTCGGCCCGGGCACGGACTGCACACCCGACATCTACCGCAGATCGTCGGCCAACGCGCATCCCGTGACATCGAGCGTGGCACCCCGCTGAGCTGGGACCTGGTTACCAAAGCATGAGACTGGTCAGTCCATTGTTGAAGCACGTTGTGTATCCGGGGCTGTCAAAGGTTGGTTATCTTCGTCGCGCCTCTGGTACGGGACCCTCGGTGTTGACCTATCACGGTGTATTGCCCGCAGGATACAAAATCGTTGACCCAGGCCTGGATGGCAATCTGCTCAGCGCGAATTCATTTCGCCGTCAGCTTGGGTTCCTTAAGGATCAATACAACGTGGTCTCTCCAGAAGAATTCCTGCACTGGTCTGAGGCCAGGCATGAACTTCCTCCACGTTCCGTGCTACTGACTTGCGATGACGGTCTGCGGAACTGTCTCTTCGACATGCTGCCCATTCTTCAGGAGTTCGAGCTCAAGGTCCTATTCTTTGTCACTGGCGCTTCTCTCGACCACACGCCCACAATGTTGTGGCATGAGGAACTTTATCTGATTTTCCTGGCAGCTCCTCAGAGCTTTACGTTGGAGTTGCTTGAAACTCGACAGCGAGTGGGGGTAAGGCGGCAGGAAAAACGTTCTTTGTGGTGGGATTCGGTAAGAGAGCTCTCGCGATACGATCCGAATTTCCGGAAAACCCTTCTGGAGAGAATAAGAATGCAATTGGGACTGCCAGAGCAATGGGATGCCGAGTACCGCAGAGATCCCGTGCTTAGCCGTCGGTTTCTAGTGTTGAACCGGACCGAACTGCACCAGCTTGCCGCCGCGGGAATGTGCGTCGGGGCGCATACCCTGTCTCATCCAATGCTGTCGCAGTCGGCGCCTGATGTTGCGTGGAGCGAGATCTCGGAGAACAAGCACAGCCTCGAGGAGGCTTTACGGCAAGAGATATGGGCATTGGCTTATCCATTCGGTGATTCGTCCTCGGTTACGTCTCGCGAATTGCAAATGGCGGAACAAGTCGGTTTCAAGGATGCATTTCTCAACGTTGGCGGAGATCTCGGATCACAGACTTCGAGATTCGCTCTACCCCGGGTGCACATCACCGCTGACATGACTCTCGCGGAATTCGAAGCGCGCATTTCAGGTTTTCATCGATCATTGCAGGAATTATTTAGACCAGCAACCCTGAGTGCTGCGGTGGGGTGCAACAGTTGAGCACACAAACAATCCGCGTACCGGAGGAGGCCGTTAATCTCCAAACCTACCGCCTCCCTGAGGTTGCCTCTCACTATGCGACCCTCAATTACCTGACTCCGTGTGAGCAACTGCTTTTCCGGACGTATATCAAGCCGGGAATGACTGTTCTCGACCTCGGGGTTGGTGGTGGGAGGACTACGCCTTATCTCGCTAAAGTTGCGTCCTACTATGTGGGAGTTGACTATTCGGAGGCGATGATTCGCGCCTGCAGAAGAAAGTTCTCGGATCTCGAATTCCTGCAGGCGGACGCCTCTGACCTTTCCACGTTTGAAGATGCCTCTTTTGATGCCATTGTATTCTCCTTCAACGGACTGGATTCCGTCGTTCCAAATGAAAAAAGATCGCGCTGTCTTCGTGAATGCTGGCGGGTGTTGCGTCCGGCGGGGGTGTTTGTTTTCTCCTCCCACAATCCTCGCTCGGTTCTGGTTCGTGCGGATTGGGACCGCGGAAGGTTGAGGGCCTTTGCGAGAAGACTAGTTTCCCAGAAAAATGTCGGCTTCCCGCTTGTCGTGGGAATGCTCACAGTGGCAAAGGCGACTCAAGCTTTTCTTTCCGCTGCGGCCGGGGCCACCCTGAAGGTCATTCGGCGATTCCCCAGCCCTGCCTTCTGGCGCGGTGAGGGAGATCTCTATGATTCGAGCCATGGTGGCCTCATAATTCACTGCTCGATACCCGATCGCATCGTCGCTGAGTTGGCAGAACTCGATTTCCAGTTGGTTAGGTCGATTGGAGATGACTATCCGCGAGTGAGTCACTCATTTCTGACCGATTGGTATTACTACGTGTTTTATAAAAGCGATAATCATTCGATCGGCAGGGAATCTTGCGCCTAGTTCTCCACCGAGAAATTCCGGACGACGACATTTTGGCCGCCCAGTGGAGCGAACTGGTGCAGGAGATGGAGTGTCCGGAGGTTTTCTACACCTACGAATGGTCACTGGCGGTGAGTCGTGCATATCACGATTCCATTACACCTTTGCTGATGTTGGCCTATGAGCAAGATTCGTTGGTTGGTGTGGCCGCACTCGCAACCGACGAAGCACAATCAGAGATGTTTTTCTTGGCGGGCGCGACGGCGGATTACTGTGATTTGGTTTCCTGTCCCAAATTGCGGCAGCAACTAGTAGCCGCCGTTCTGGCCGAGCTGCGGAGGCTGGGAATGCCCACGCTGGTGCTGGCGAACTTGCCAGCCGATTCTCCCACGGCAGCAGTGCTCGGCCCGTCTGCAGACCGCGAAGGGTACAACTTGTTTTCTCAATCGGCATTCCAGTGCTCCCATGTCTTGCTGCGAAGCCTGGAGCAACGAGAGTCGGTCCGCCGCAGTGTGCGGAATAAACGAGAATATCGCTACCTTAAGGCCTTAGGAGAAAAGGTGCCTGTCGTAATCGATCATCTAAGGTCGTGGAACGAGATCGCCTCGGCATTGCCGTCATTCACTAGAGCCCACGTCGCCAGATTCGCGGCCATTGGCAGAATCAGCAATCTGGATAGCCCACAACGGGTTAGGTTTCTCTCTGAACTGGCCAAATTGCTTTCACCTCATGGTTGGATCAGGTTGAGCCAACTTCGTGCGGGTGAGCATCCCATGGCTTGGCAGTACGCGTTTCGATTCGCTCGCCATTACTCTTTTTACCAGACAACTTTTGATAGCAGTTTTCGTGAGTACTCTCCGGGGTTCAGTCTGATCCTCAGGCTCATCGAGGAAGCTTGCGACTCTGCTGAAACCGATTTTGTCGACCTCGGCCTGGGTAGGGAGGACTACAAGAAACGCTTGGCGACAGCTGCGCGCGAAACTCTACATGTGACACTGGCAAGGTCGACAGTGACTTATCTTAGGCTCGCAGCACGTTATCATGCTGCCGCAGCCATCAAGACATCCCCTCGTCTGGAACACTATGTTCGTCGAGTGCTAGGGCGACCATCAACGGGAAGTGTCCAGGTATGAAGGTATTACTGCTCCATCCAGAGGACGCCTTTGCTCCGTGGTGCGCTACGCAGCATTGGGACCTGGTCGTCGATCTAGGCCGCGCTCCAACCGGAACCTACGAACACTGGAACCGGCAAACGGGGTGTCCGGTAATCAGCATCTATGAGCACGCCGAGGAGACGGAGGATCTTTATCGCCTCCGGGACCTGCTGCAGCTCGGGATGGGTCGCGTAGTCGATCAGTTGGGCATTGACTGGTGGGACGTATTCTCACTGGAAATTGCCTTCGGAGTTCAGCGAGCGATCTTGGTTCATCGGTTGTCAAAAGACCTTCCCGTAAATTGCGATCTACATTGCAGTCGTCCCGATCCCGTGGCCAGCACTCTGCAGCGACTGCTCGGCGCAAGACTCACCTGCTTGGGGGGCAGGCTGCAGTCGATGCATTGTCGCGTGCGCCGCTACTACCAATCCTTCTCGCGGCTTGGCAAAGCCGAACTCCTCCAACTCCTCGAGGACAAGCTCGACGTTGCCCATTCGATTCGCCGCCGTTTTGCTGTTCGCCGCTGCAAGAAGGAACAACCCGTAGTGTTGTTACCCTCTGCTTACGTGAACGTGTCCAGCATTGTCCTCTCCTATGCTGCGCTGCTTGCACAGCAGCAATTCATGTTGGTCGTTGCCCGGAGAAACGGGTACCCGGCAAGAGTACCGACCAATGTTCTCGTAACACCGTTGACTCCATATTTCGGCGCAACAGACAAACATGAAATCATGTCTTTATTTGAGTCATGGGGCAAGTTGCGAGCCTGGCTGGTAAGCTGCGCAGCAGAGTTTAAGACCGCGGAATCGGAAGGCTTCTTGGCATCAGCCAGCACACCTTTCCCTTGGGGAATCGCTCTGCGCGACGCGTGGCTACGTTTCTATGCATCTGAACACGTGACCGCGTGTCTCAGCGCGGACGACAGCAATCCCAATACCCGGCTTCCGTTAATCTTGGCCAAGAAGCTGAGTATCCCCGCCTTGGCCTGCCACCACGGCGCTCTCGACTTTCGCATGGCGATCAAGGTGAACCATGCGGACCTCTACTTGGCAAAGAGTGAAATGGAACTGGATTACCTGAGGCGCATCTGCCATCTTGCCTCGGACAAGACAGTCATCGCGGCGCCGGCCTCGCTAAAGTCGCCGCCTTTGCAACGCGTGCCTCACCGGTCCACTCCGTGGCTCGTTTTCTTCACTGAGCCCTATGAGAACTACGGGTGGCGCAGCGATGAGGTCTACCGTGATCTGTTGCCCCGTTTGTGCTCCCTCGCTAAAACCTTCGAACTGAGACTTGTTTTCAAGCTTCATCCCTTTGAAAGTCTTAAAGCTCATCGCAGGATGTTACGCCGACTCATCCCGGAGCATGAGCGTCAGATCGAGGTGCTGGTAGGCCCACCATCGAAACACTTATGGAACAACACGCGATTCGCCTTGACCGTGCAATCTTCCATCGCTTTGGAGTGTACTGCCTTGGGCATTCCCGTTTTCTTGTGTGCGTGGCTGCGCGATCCTCATTCCGGATATGTTCAGCAATACGCGCACTTTGGTGTAGGTCACGTGTTGGAGTGCTCTGAACAAATCGCGAAGATTCCTACCGTGCTTGAGAGCTACAACCGAGAATCGGTCCAGAAGCAGTCGACTGGGAACGCTATGAGTCCCGATGAGTTGGCGCATCTGTTGTCAGGGACTTACCCTTTGCCGATTGAGCAATGCGTAACTGCTCCCTGAGATGGTGCGCATACGGGAAGTTGAACACAGATTTCTGGTTCGGTAACTGACACCGCCATGAAAATGAATGGATCAACTCGACAGATCACGATTTTCACTCCTTCATTTGCCGACGAAGACGCAACCAACGCTCAAAACCTTACTGTGAAAGAGATTGTCTCGCGCCTGCCCCAAGAGCAGTTTCGGGTGATCATGATTTCCGAAGGCAAACCTGATCCGCGCATCGCCGCGCGCAAGAATACCAAGCTCTTGCCTTATTACAAGCACGGAAACACCGCACAATTACTGATGCGGTCCCTTGCCTTCCAGCCCGATATCTACTTTTACCCCAGGGTCGGGCCGCTCGACCATGTAGTGTTCGCACTTCGCAAGAATCTTGGGCTTAGGACTGCGGTAGTCACACATGTTGTTTCGGTAACGAACAACGCGGCAGAAAAAAGCTTAGTCGCGCGGTCCATCGTCGAGGGGGACGCCGTATTTGCGAACTCAGCCTACGTTGCGGAAACAGTGCGCCAAAGATTTGGCGTAAGGGCGGGAACGATCTACAACGGGATTGACCGGCGGTTCTTCTTCCCTGCGGTTACACCACCATCAACTGGCAGCACTCGACCGTTAACCGTCCTCTACGCTGGATCCTTTCGACCATGGAAGCGTGTCGAATTGGTGATTGAGCAAGCCGCCCGCTGGCCGACTGCGCAGTTCCGTTTGGCGGGTAGCGGTGGAACCGAAGAATGCTGTCGCGACTTATGTCGAAAGTACAAATGCCGTAATGTCGCCTTTTTGGGGCATCTGCCACTGCCGCAACTTGGCGAAGAAATGCGAATGGCAGATGTTTTTCTTTTCCCTAGCATCCTCGAGGGTCATCCGCAAGTGCTCGGACAAGCGACTGCTTGCGGCTTGCCGGCAATCGCCATGAATGTGTACCACCCGGAGTATGTGTTACACGGAGAAACTGGCTTTCTGGCGGAGTCGGATTCGGAAATGGCCCAGCAGTTAGATGTGCTCCTCGGCGATTCAGCGATGCGGCGATCAATGGCATCGGCCGCGGTCCGACATTCACAGAAATTTGATTGGGATCGAGTTACAGAGCAGTGGGTAGGCGTTTTTCAACGCGTAGTCGCTCAGCGTCAGAGCCCTTAATATGTGCGGAATATTTGGCATGTTTGATCCGGTTCGTCCCCTGGCAGATTCTGCAAGGGCTTGGGCAAAGGAAGCGCAAGGGCGCCTTCGCCACCGAGGGCCCGATGGTCAGCACTGGGTGACGTTCATGGACGACCGCTGCCTGCTCGGTCACGTGAGATTGGCGATTATCGACATCGACGGCGGCACTCAGCCGATAAGCAACGAGGACGGTACAGTCTGGGTGGTTTGTAACGGCGAGATTTACAACTATATTGAGCTGCGTGAGAAATTAGTGGAGCAGGGCCACCGCTTTTCTAGCCATAGCGACACCGAAGTCTTGGTGCATCTGTTCGAGGAGAAGGGGATCTCGCTCCTCGATGACTTGGAGGGCATGTATGCATTTGCGATCGTCGACACTCGCAAGGAGCAACTTTTTCTAGTTCGCGACCGTTTTGGAGAGAAGCCACTCTATTGGGCGCCCATCCATGACGGCAAAGGTCTGGCCTTCGCCTCGGAGTTGAAGGCCTTGCTACCGCTGGAAAATGTGGATCGTACACTGGACGTGGCGGCCATAGCTCAGTTCCTGGCGCTAGGTTACATTCCCGCACCACGAACTCATCTCAAGGGAGTGTCCAAGCTTCGGGCCGGCGAGGCCATCGTTTTCGGGCCTGGATCGGACCGGCGCACATTTCGATATTGGCAACCTGAAATTGTCCATTTGAATGGTCATCGGCCTTTCAGCAGAGAGGAAGCGATCGAGTCCGTACGGGATCGTTTCCGGGAAGCCGTCCGATTGCGCCTACGAAGCGATGTGCCCGTCGGCGCGTTCCTGTCCGGCGGCATCGATTCGACGCTCGTGGTCAGCACAATCCGTGAGCTTCTACCCAATACTTCCTTCGCAACTTTTTGCGCGTCCTTCGACGAAGAGGAACTTAACGAAACGCCGTACGCCAGACAAATCGCGGAGCACATCGGTTCCGATCATCATGAAGTCCGCTTCTCCTCGGCTGACCTGCTCAACATTTTTAATGTTCTCATTGATCATTACGACGAGCCCTTCGCAGACGCGTCGATGTTTCCGACATTCGCCGTTTGCCGCTCTGCCCGCGGGCACTGCAAGGTAATGTTGTCAGGCGACGGCGGAGACGAATGTTTTGGCGGTTACCGGCAATTCTTTTCTCATTCTCGCTGGCATTCTGTCCGCCGTTTGCCGGGCATTCAGCTTGCCGCCGACCTGCTCCTTCGCCGCTGGCATACTCGATGGCGTGGTACTGGCCTGCTGAATTTTCTGCATAAGAATGATTGGCAGCTTCTCTATCCTGAAGCGGAACGCGCTTCGGCCCTTTCTTGCTTTCAGCCGGAACATCAAGAGTATGCACGGGAGGGCTTGCAGGAACTGAAAGATGAAGCGTTGCGGCACGCGCGTCTGAGCTATCCGCTTTCCGCAATGGAAGACACAGCCAATGGATATTTACCCGAGCAGATTCTGGTCAAGGTAGACCGTGCCAGCATGTTTAGCGCCGTCGAATGTCGAACCCCGTTCTTGGATCGTGGCCTCTTCGCATTTGCCGCGGCCTTGCCGCTCGAATATCACATTGGCCAAGATCAAGGTAAGGCTCTGCTGCGCCGCTGCTTACCGGATTGGGTCCCACCCGACGTACGCTGGCGCCGGAAACAAGGCTTCACGCCGCCGCTCGACACCTGGTTTCGTACCAGCCTGCGCCGCCAGATGGAGGAGGCCGTCGAAGATATTTCACGCCAACTCCGCCATGTGATCCTCCCCGGTCGAGTTGCCGACCTTTATCGACAGCATCAGGCTGGCGCCGATCGAAGTCCGCTGCTATTTCGCTGGCTGGTATTAAGCAGGAGCGTAAATCGAGCCGGGAGCGCGAACGCGTGAGTCTACAACGCATTCCGCCAGCAGATGGCGCGGTGTTCCGCAGCGTGCGAGAAACAGCATGAGTGCGACCGCTCGGTTGACACAAGAGCATCCTTCTCCACCGGCGGTGGGTTTAACTCGCGTCATCAACAATTCTGTTGCTTTGCTCTTGCTTGACCTGCTGAACAAGGCCACTCCTCTCATCGTGTTCCCCCGAGTCGTTCGGGCTCTCGGACCGGCGGCCTACGGGCAATTGGGATTCGCCGGTGCGGTCGCTGGATTTTTTGGCCTGATGGCCTCTCCGGGATTTTCTACCTATGCGCTGCGAGAAGCAGCTAAGAACAGCGAAAAAGTTTCATTCCTGGTTAAACATGTTCTAGGGGCAAGGGTTGTGTTTGCTGCTGGCGCTTACGCGCTACTCGCGCTGTTTACCTGGTTTCTTGCTCCGCCGGATGGCCAGACACGCCTTTTGATCATGCTCTCCGGTCTGGCTTTTGTGGCTGGTAGTCTTGACACCCAGTGGATCTTCGCCGCTCGCTCGCGCATGTCGATGATTGCGGTACAGGGTGCGCTGGCACAGCTCGCCTATGCTGGCTTGATCCTCGCGCTGGTTCGCGGATCCCGCGACGCGTGGATTGTCCCATCAGCAACCTTACTCTCTTTAAGTCTTAGCATCCTGCTGATATGGCTGCCCGCGCGCCGCCAGTATCGTATTCCCCTGCCAGAGATCTCACCGCAAAGCTGGGGCTTATTCCTGCCGATCTGCCTGGTCATGGGATTCTCCAGCCTCATGTCAATGATCTATGACCAGATTGATGTTGTCATGCTCAAGTATTTTCGAGCCGACGCAGAACTGGGAACATACGTGGCTAGCTATGGTCTGATGACCATGGCAATGTCTTTCCTTCCGATCTTAGGCCATGTGTTTCTGCCGCTGCTTTCCCAGACCGCGGGCCAGGATCGGAATGGAGAGAATCGCGATGCTGAGAAAAGATATCTGCGCTGGTTCGGCAACGCTATCATCGGGCTGGCTCTACCAATCGCGGTCGGCGGCTTTATTTTGGCCGTTCCCCTCACCCAGCTTGTCTTCGGAAGCCAGTATTCCGGCTCAGGAATCCTATTCCGCTGGCTGATGCTGACCATCATTACGGGGTCAGCCGCCAGCTATTGCGGCGCTCAACTCATACCCAATGGCCGAGAAAAAAAATATCTAGTCGCGGTGCTCGCCGGAGCGTCAACGAATGTTGCGTTGAATCTGCTCTTCATCCCCAAGTACGGAGCCCTGGCGGCAGCTTTCACAACGGCCTTCAGTCAAGGCGTTGTGGCACTCATGAACTATTATTTCGTCAAGGATCTGACTAGGCCACCTGTGCTCGCCGCTGTAGCAATGTCGGTTCCCGCCACCTGCGTTATGGCATTCAGTCTCCTCATCATGCGGGTGCTCTTTCCGGTTCATGTCTTGGTACTAGTCACTCTCGGAGGGTTCGCATACTTTGGTGTTTACGCGTTAAGTCTAAATCTGTGGAACCGAATCAGCGCTCCGGTAAAACTACTTTGAATGCAGGGTGTAAGTAGTGAACAATTCATCGCTATCATGCAAAATCGGCTTACCCGCGCAAAGCGAGCAGCAGCCCATTCGTGACGCCGCCGGAGACGCCGCCGGCAGGAACTATTGGAATTCGATCTGGAAAAAGTTGCCACCCGTGGAGCGCTACGATGGCCCGGTCTATGAGCATCACTCGGTGCTGTCGGGATTTCTCTCTCACGCCGGCGGAGGCGATGCCATTGAAATTGGATGTGGCACCGGCAACTACATGATCTACATAAACAAGGAATTTGGATACTGCGTCGACGGATTGGATTACTCGGATAACATGGAATATGTTCGAGCGAATTTGGCTTATAACGGCATCCATGACGCCGAACTCTTTCACGCGGATGTTTTTGAGTTCGTGCCGGCTAAGAAATATGACCTCGTCTTGTCCGGGGGCTTCGCCGAACACTTCGACGATCATGAGTTGGTGGTGAGGAAACACGCAGAATTGGCAAAAGCAGGTGGACACGTGATCATCATTGTGCCCAATTTAACCCACATTCACAGGTTGCTTTGTGGTTGGTTTGCTCCCAAAGTATTGCGGGTCCACCGTTTTCCCTTAATGCGAAAAGCCGTAATGCGTCAGACCCTGGAGAAGGCCGGTTTGCAAGTACTGTATTGTGAATATCACAAAACGTTCCGTCCCACCTACCAACTGCCACCCATCTTGGATTTTTCAGTTCGCGCGGTGCGAAAATTCTTGCAGATTTCTGGACTCGATGACATAGGCAATCGTTTTGGTAGTCCATACCTGATCTCTGTCTCTAGGAAGAATTGAGCACTTATGCATGGGTTGACGGCCATTGCGCAATCGGATCCGCAGACCGTAGATCGCCCGCTAACCGAAAACCCTCGTGAACCCGCACTGCGAGTCCTCACTCTCACATCTTTTTATCCCACGCTCTCCGACGATGCTGCAGGATGCTTTATCGCAGAACCTCTGCGGGCTCTGGAAGAGTGCGGGGTCAACTCTTTCGTCCTGGCCGCGCAGCCATTTCATCGCAGCGGGCCGGGATCGAAGGGCATCACACCCGGCGCAACCTGGATCCGTTATGCCTCTATCCCGGGTGGAATCGGTCTTGCTTCTGCCGGAGCGTTTCTCTACGCGAGTCTGATTTCAAGGGTACGCAAGTTGCAGCGCTCCCAGCCGATCAATCTGATCCATGCCCATGCTGCGCTGCCGTGCGGGCATGCTGCAGTGCTTTTGAGCCAGGAACTGAAAATCCCATGCGTCGTTACCGTTCACGGTCTGGATGCGTTCTTCGACAACCAGGTTCGTGGCTACGCCGGACAATGGTGCAAGCGCGTTGCGCAATTCGTCTATGGTTCGGCGTCACGCGTTATTTGTATCAGCGACAAGGTTGCCGATAAGCTGATTGACGGCGCTGCGGCCCGAGTAAATACGAGACTGATTTACAACGGCGTAGATCCCGAAATGTTTTTCCCGGCACCGATCGATTCCCGGCCCAACACTATTCTTAGCGTCGGCAACCTCATTCCGATCAAGGGCCACGAACTGCTCCTGCGGGCGCTCGCTACCATCCTTCCCCACTATCCGCAGTTCTCATGCGAGATTATTGGCGACGGTCCCGAACGTAACCGCCTGACCCGACTGGCCCGTGACTGCAATATTGCCGGCCAGGTTCGTTTTCTCGGCCGTCAAAGTCGAAAACAGGTTGCCGACGCCATGCGCCGCTGTGCACTTTTCGCTTTGCCCAGCCGGTATGAAGGGCTGGGTTGCGTTTACCTGGAGGCAATGGCCAGCGAAAAACCCGTGATTGCATGCCGGGGGCAGGGGATTGATGAAATTATCCGCCACGGAAACAATGGCTGGCTCATCGATCCGGGGAACCTGCAAGAACTAATCGCAGCGCTCGCGGTTCTTCTGCAAAACCTGACGCTTAGACGGCAGATGGGCGAGGCAGCTCGCCGCACCATCCTTCAGAGCCTTACCTCAGCACATCAAGCTACTCAACTTGCGGCCGTCTACCGAGAGTGCGTGGCATGAGCTGCAGAGTGGTGATCATTACGGAGATCATCGCACCCTACCGAATTCCTGTCTTCAACGCCCTCGCCCAACACAACGCGATCGATTTGCACGTGATCTTTCTGGCAGAAAACGATCGCACACAGCGCCAATGGCTGGTTCATAAGGATGAGATTCGTTTTTCCTACCAGATCCTTCCGTCCTGGAGACGAAGGATTGGCAGACACAACTTTTTGCTGAACTGGGGAATGGAAACCGCACTGCGGCGAGCGTCGCCGGATTTCGTCGTGTGCGGCGGCTACAACTACTTGGCCTCTTGGCAATCCCTGTCTTGGGCACGGCGAAATAGAGTGCCATTTACTCTGTGGACGGAGAGCACGACTAGAGACTTCCGCAGTGGCAATGCCTTGATAGAATTCCTCAAAATAGCATTCCTGCGCCATTGCGATGCATTTGTGGTGCCGGGAAAATCCTCGATCGACTATTTAAGGAATTGCGGTGTGCCAGCAGAAATGATTTTTACCGCACCCAACGCGGTTGACACGCAGTTCTTCGCACAGCAGGCCGCAGTCGTTCGCAAGAACGCCGCGATACATCGCGAGAAGCTGCGTTTACCTGCCCGCTTTTTTCTCTTTGCTGGCCGCCTGGTCGCAGAGAAGGGCATTTTTGACCTTCTCCGTGCCTATGGTGCGCTGGCGCCAGAAGTTAAAAAGAATATCGGTCTGGTGTTCGTCGGAGACGGTCCAGCACGGTCTGCGCTACTTCAACGTGCAACTGCAACGAATCCCGCATCCATCCAAATAGTGGGCTTCGCGCAGCGCGAACGCTTGGCTGCTTACTACGCACTCGCAGACGTCTTCGTCTTTCCCACCCACACTGATCCCTGGGGCTTGGTCGTGAATGAAGCTATGGCCTGTGCTTTACCCATCGTGGCTTCCAGCGCGGCCGGCAGTGTTGAAGACTTGGTCGAAAGCGGATGGAATGGTCGCGTGTTTACAGCCGGCGACGTCGGCCAACTGGCTTGTGCTATGAACGAACTTGCCCGCGATGCTGAAGGGCGATCACTCATGGGGCAACGCAGCAGGAAACGCATTGAGCAATATTCGCCTGAAGCGTGGGCCGCTGGCATGGCCAATGCCGTGCTGCCGCGCCGGAGACACGCGGCGTGAGTGGCCACCCCTCCAGATTCTTGTTGCCGCTCATGATCGTTATATCCTGCCTGTTCGCCGTGTACGCCGTGCTTTTTCGTCCGGCGTACTTCAGCAATTCCGATGAGCTTGCGACCCTGCTGTTTCTACAAGTACTGCTGGCGGCGATTTGGAACTACCGGACGCGCTTTCTCCCTCTCCTGCTCGCGGTTTTCTTGTGGGCTGGCGTGGCTCTGCCCCTGAATGTGGCGTGGACTTCTGGTCGATGGATTGTTCTGGCCGTTGGCGCGTTTGCCGGGCTGGTTATCTATGCCAGAGATCAGAGGTACTCGTTCGTAACATTCCATCTGGTGGCATGTTTTTGCGTGTTGGCGGCCCTGGTGTCCGCGGCAGTGTCGGCCTATCCGAGTTTGGCTTTTCTTAAAACAACTAGCCTGCTTCTGCTCTTTCTCTATGGCTCGACTGGAGCGCGGCTGGCGGTAATGGGACGGGAAGCAAGTTTTTTTTCGAAGTTATTATTGGGTTGCGAGCTGCTCGTGTACCTTACGGCAATATCTTATTTCATCTTTCGCGTCGAGTTTTTTGGCAACCCAAATTCTCTGGGTGCCGTGATGGGAGTGGCCGCAGCCCCGGTTTTGCTATGGGGAATTCTGACGAGCGAACGGCCAACTGCCCGTTGGCGGCGCACATTCGCTTTCGCACTCGCGCTTCTATTGCTCTTTAGCAGCTATGCGCGCGCCGGCATCGCTGGGGCAGCGGTGTCCTGCATTTTGATGTGTATCGCTCTTCGCCGCTATCGACTGCTCTTCAAGGGGGTGGGCATTGCTCTGTTCCTAGCCGCATTCGTGGCAGCGGTGGCTCCTCTACACCAGCATCCGTCAGAGTCACTCACATCTGCCTTCGTGTACAAAGGTCGGCGGGAGGATGGGATTCTCGCGTCCCGCCGGCCCATTTGGGACGAGACCGTTTCATCCATTCAACAACATCCTTGGCTGGGCAGCGGCTTTGGAACCAGTCCCACCAGCAGCGAGGTGGTACAGCGACCTGAAAGTTTCGAATCGTTCCGCGAAGCAACGCGAGAGCATGGCAACAGCTATTTGGCGATCACGGAATGGGTCGGACTTGCGGGAGATGTTCCGTTCTTCGCATTGGTCACTTTGACTGCTGTGAATGTCGGGCGGGCCCTGGCGAAGATGCGACGGACCAGTAATATTCTTGCGCCCGCAATCCCGTTGGCGGGAGTCTTGGCAGCGGGTTTGGTGCATGCCGCTTTTGAGGACTGGCTGTTCGCGCCGGGTTACTACCTTTGCGTCTTTTTCTGGACTCTGGCTTTCATTATGGTGGATGTTCTTGCGGCGCCTGCCCCATCAGTGGCATCCGCCGGACAAAATGTCCAACGCGCATGGACTCACATTCTTGGCACCGCGACACTTAGCCGATGATGCATCTCTTCCTCAACTGCCTCGCCGCCAGCGCCGGAAGTGGGTTGACCTATGTCCGGAATGTCGTGCCCCAACTCGCCGCCCGTCCGGCACTGCGGGCCACTCTGGCCCTGACTCCACAGTTAAGGGATGTGCTTGGCCATCCGCACAACATTTCATTTCTTGAAATGGAAATGCCAGCAGGTGCGGCAGGACGATTCTGCTGGGAACAGTCGCGGTTGCCCCGCATGATCCGTGAGAGTGGTGCAGATGTTTTGATCTCGGCCGGCAACTTTGCCCTGTGGCAATCGCCCGTGCCCCAGATTCTTCTTTCGGGAAACTCTCTTTATACTTCTCTCGACTTTCGTCGCGACCTTCGTGCCCGCGGGGCGTATGGCATCTGGCTGGACACTCGGATTCGAGCCTTCTTCGCTCGGCGCTCGGTCCGCTGGGCCGATTGCACGGTTGCTCCCAGCGACGCTTTTGCCGATGCGCTGCGGCGGTGGACGGGAAGCAACGTCATCAGCCTCTATCACGGCTTCGATCCGGAAATATTCTTCAAGAACGAGGCCCCCCTGCCGTCCGCGATTCAGGACAAGATCAATTCCGGCAAGAACCCTCTGCGCCTCATTTTCGTCAGCCACTACAATTATTACCGGAATTTCGAAACCTTACTGCGAGCTCTACCTTATATCCAGGAGCGCTTGGGTAGCCGAAGGGTTCGCCTTTTCCTGACCTGCAGACTGTCTTCCGAGGAAAATTCTGGCTCCTATCGCGCCGAGGGGGCAGCAGCGTTGGTTCGGCGTCTTGGGATTTCGGATCAAGTCGTCGAACTCGGGGCCCTTCCATATCACCTTCTGCAGCACGTACTCCGCGCGTCTGATATCTACGTAACCCCGGCCTATGCCGAGACTTTTGCGCATCCTCTGGTAGAAGCAATGGCCTGCGGGCTGCCCATCGTGGCCTCCGATCTGCCCGTGCACCGTGAGATATGTGGAAACGCAGCCGTGTATTTCTCTCGCTTTTCTCCTCAAATGCTGGCTGACAGAGTCCTGCAGTTAGAACAATCCGCAGCCCTGAGAAAAAAGCTAGCCGACTGCGCATTGAGACGGTCTGGTGAGTTTTCTTGGCATAATCACGTCGATCACATCCTCTCGCTAGCCCACAGCCTCAAAGGCTCCAAGATTGGATATCCTCGCGCAGCCTAGTTAAACGAAAGCGGCTGCGAGTCTTAGCTTCTCGCAGCAAGTTAATCGGCGCACGCTGCCCCAGCCGCCGACGGCATAGAGATTGGCGAATTCAAACTGCAGTAAGCCACCACACTTTCAATGATGTCATCCAGCGATTTGGTGGGTGCATAACCGAACCAGCCATGTGCTTTCGAAATGTCTGGCACGCGTCGCTGCATGTCCTCGAAGCCCGCGCCGTACGCCTGATCATAGCTAAGGTATTTGATGGTGCTTGTCGAGTGGGTTGTCTGGATGACTCTCTCCGCCAGCTTACGAATGGTCACTTCCTCGGTGCTACCGAGATTGAAAACCTGCCCGATAGCTGCATCGCAGAAGGCACACTGCACTAACCCTTTGACGATGTCACCCACATAAGTAAAACAGCGGGATTGTTCGCCATTGCCAAACACAGTCAGGGGCTCGCCGCAAAGCGCCTGATTAACAAGCGTAGGTAAAACCATCCCGTAGCGGCCGGTTTGCCGCGGCCCTACGGTATTGAAAAGCCGCACAATCGTGACCGGAAGTTTTCGTTCGCGATAGTACGCCAGCGCCAAAAACTCATCAATCGCCTTCGAGCAGGCGTAGCTCCAGCGCCCTTTTGTGGTTGGCCCGAGCACAAGATCATCCTCTTCAGAAAAAGGAAACTTGGTGGACTTGCCGTAAACTTCCGAGGTGGAGGCGATCAGCACACGCTTCTTTTTCTTGGCCGCTAATTCCAATACCAGTTCAGAGCCACCAACGTTGGTCTCAATGGTGCGCACCGGCGATTCCACGATGTTGAGTACACCTACCGCGGCAGCCAGATGGCATACGATCTGCGCGTCGTCGATCAACTCCGCGAGTAGCGGTTTGTCGAAAATGGTGTCAATGCAGTAATGAAACCGGCGATTCTCCTTGGCTTCGCGAATGTTCTCCACACTCCCGGTCGAGAGATCGTCGATAACAGTGACGTGGTGACCCTGGCGAAGAAGGTAATCCGAAAGGTGCGAGCCGATGAAACCGGCCCCTCCTGTGATCAGAATACGCATGTAACTCCGTGCGCCGGAATTTCCTTTTTGGACTCCATATTGTTACCCAGTCTATGTCAACTCGCCGTCGAATCGTGGATGAAAAACGGTTTCCATTCGCCATGTCTCCAAAACGTCAACAGGCCAAACGGTCGACTAAGTCTGGCTAGTTTCCTCTGTCATCCTTTCTGTCATATCCGAGCAGACGCTGCCAACGGTACTATCTTCTTGTTTGATATCCACTATGCAGACCCTCGAGGAACCGAAATCTATACGAGCGGCTCGTGACGTGCTACTGCCCGCGAGTGTAATCATTCCTGTCCGCAATGAAGCACGGAACTTGCCTCGCTGCCTGGAATCTGTGCGCGAAGCTGGTGAGATTTACGTCATCGACTCTGGTAGCACCGACGAAACCGCGGATATCGCACGTGCCTTTGGCGCGAAGGTTGTGCAGTTTCACTATCACGGCGGCTGGCCCAAGAAACGTCAGTGGGCCATGGACACGCTTCCGCTCGCTTATGACTGGATTCTTCTTTTGGATGCCGACGAAGTCTTGACACCGGAATCAGTGGAAGAAATCCGGCATGCTGTTCAGGATCCTCGCTACGACGGCTATTACTTCGCTTTACGCATGTATTTCCTGGGACGGGTACTTCGCCATGGAGATGCTAGCTTTTACACCAGCTCTCGACTGTTTCGCCGCGGCAAGGGCCGCTTCGAATGCCGGTTCAAGGATCAGGATGCGTCGATGTGTGACATGGAAGTGCACGAACGTGTCGTGGTCGAAGGAAGAGCTGGCAAATTGCAAAACCCGCTCGTCCATCACAACGTGAATTCTCTTTCGCGCTACATCCTGAAACACGATGAGTACTCGAACTGGGAAGCACGAGCATGGCTCGCGGGTAAAAACGGTTATCGCGACTTGCCACCCTCTCTGTTCGGAACCCAGGCGCAGCGCCGCCGCTGGTTGAAAAAAAAATGCCTGTCTCTGCCAGGTTCCCCTTTTCTGTTCTTTCTATATAAGTATCTTTTCCGGATGGGATTTCTGGACGGAGTGCCGGGACTGATTTACTCCGGATTTCAAGCCATACAGCTCTTCCATACCAAGGCCAAGATTTACGAGTTGCGCACCAGCAAGGACTGATCTCAGATGTGCGGCATAAGTGGGTTGTTCGATTGCGGAGATCGCGACACTCTGGCGCGGATGACGTCCGTGCAAGCCCACCGCGGGCCTGACGGTGTCGGTCTGTGGGAACGGCGATTTCCCGACGGCGGCTATGTAGGACTAGGCTCGCGTCGGCTATCGATCATCGATCTCTCACCCACCGGACACATGCCCATGTGCAACGCAGATCGCACGCTGTGGATCACTTACAACGGCGAGATCTACAATTTCGCCGCCCTGCGGAGTGAATTGCAAAGCAAGGGCCATCGTTTTGTTTCCGGCACTGACACCGAAGTTGTGTTGCATCTGTACGAGGAGGAAGGCTCGGAGTGCGTAAAACGATTGAATGGCATGTTCGCATTTGCCATCTGCGATTTGCGCTCGGCGACGCCGGAGTTATTCTTGGCGCGCGACCATTTCGGAGTGAAACCGTTTTACTATACGCACTTCGGACGCTGCTTTGCGCTCGCTTCTGAAATCAAAGCGTTGCTCGAAGTACCGGGAGTCGACGCCGAACTCGATCCGGAATCGCTACACCAATACCTAACCTTCCTATGGGTTCCCGAACCCAAGACCATGTTTCGCGGTATCCATAAACTTCCGGCCGGTCACTGTGCGACTGTTCGAAATGGCCAGCTCCGCATCACAAGATATTGGAACCTAACCTTTCCTTCAGCGCATGCCACCTATTCTCGCTCGGAACCAGAGCTAATTGAAGAAATTCGTGAACGCTTCCGCTGCTCGGTCGAAGCTCAGATGGTCGGTGATGTTCGGGTCGGCGCATTTCTAAGCGCAGGATTAGATTCATCGAGCATTGTGGCGATGCTGGCGCGAACGGCCGGACCGCCGCTCCTAACGTATACCGTCACATATCCGCCGAAGCATCGCGTCGGCGAAAACGCGCTCGACAATCCCAACGTCGCTGCCCGCCTGGCCCGCCGCCTCGGCTTCCAGAACCAGCAAATCATGGTTGAGCCTGATGTCGCTCGTGTGCTACCGCGGCTGATCTGGCACATGGACGAGCCGGTAGCTGATCCCGCCATCATTGCGGCATATCTAGTCTGCCATGAAGCACGCAAGCAAACCCCAGTTTTGCTCTCCGGCGTCGGAGGCGATGAATTGTTTGCCGGGTACCGTAAGCATTACGCGCATTATTGGGCGCAGGCGTATCAGAAGGTTCCGTTGGCATGTCGTCGATGGATCGACGCTTCGCTGACAAGCCTACCCAACCTGCGCGGTACTCATGCCAAGGGAAGCATCCGGTTAGCAAAAAAGATGACTCGCAGTGCTTCTCTGCCGCCTACCGAACGCTTCGTAGCGAACTGCTCTTACTTGGATGCCCACCAGAAAGCAGCCCTCTATACACCCGCCGTGTGGGATGAGGTCAGGGGTTTCGATCCTGCCGCTCGCCATTGGGCGAGTTTCGAGCACGTGCGGGATGCCGATTTCCTCAACCAAATGCTCTATCTTGACACCAAGATTTTCATGCCTAGCCTAAATCTGAACTACAACGACAAGATGAGCATGGCTTCGTCGGTCGAGGTCCGCGTGCCTTTTCTCGATTGGAAACTCGCTGAATTTGTTGCCTGGAATGTGCCGCCTAGTTCGAAGCTCAAGGGATTCTTTCACCCCACCACGAAACACATTTTTCGGGAGGCTATGCGGGATGCTCTACCCGAGGAAGTATTAAATCAACCGAAGGCTGGTTTTGCCGCACCAGTTGATTACTGGCTGGCCCACGACTTAAGAGAAATGGTCGACGATTTGCTTTCCGAATCGCGAGTTCGCCAGCGCGGCCTGTTCCGTCACCAAGCCGTGTGCGGGTACATCAATGAGCATCGGAGCGGAAAGCACGACTGGTCCATGCAAATCTGGCAATTTCTCACGCTCGAGTTGTGGACGCAGACTTTTCTCGACGGTCGCGTGAAGCACACGGTCGCAGATGGGATTGCCGTTCCGCGAGTGGCGAAGCAAACACTACCGCTCAACCAATGCTGATCTTGGGACTAAATATGTTTCATGCGGACGCCTCCGCGGCACTTGCGCAGGACGGCGAGGTCTTATTCGCGATCGCCGAAGAGCGCCTGAACCGTATTAAGCATTACGCGGGCTTCCCCTCGCTTGCCATCAAGGCTTGTCTGGATTTCGCTGGAGTGAAGATTGCAGATATTGATCACGTGGCAATAGGCCAGGACAGCGATGCCAATCTGGCAAAGAAAGTTCAATATGCGCTCGTTAATCCCGCCAATATCCTGAATTTCATCCGCTTGCGCCGGCGTAAGCAACCTATGCGTGATGTTCGTTCACTACTGGCCAAGGCGCTCGATGTAGATCCCAAAACGCTTCGCTTCCAGGAGCACCACCTCGAGCATCATATCGCGCATATTGCAAGCGCTTACTACTGCTCACCGTGGGATAAGGCCGCAGGGTTCAGCTACGACGGTTCCGGAGACTTCGTTTCCACCATGATGGCGCGCTGCGAAGGCAATCAGATCGAAGTGCTCGATCGAGTTTTCTTGCCTGACTCTCTCGGCAGTTTCTATACGATGATTTGCGAGTTCATCGGCTACCCGCAGTACGGCGATGAAGGCAAGGTTATGGGCCTCGCGCCTTATGGAAGGGACACACTGTGCGAAAAGCTGGCCGAAGTTATTGGTCTAAAAAACGGCAGCTTCAATCTTGACCACAGTTTCTTCAAACCGTTGGGCAGCAATCAGGGAATGCAGGTTTTGCCGGACGGTACGGTTCGACTGGCGCACCACTTTTCCGATCGTATGGTCAAGGCTTTTGGCCATCCACGTCCACCGCACGCCCAAATCACTCAGCGCGAGATGGACCTTGCCTACGCCATGCAGCGCCGCTTCGAAGATGTGTTCTTCCATCTGCTCAACCAACTTCACCAGCGTGTACCGTTGCAGGATTTGGCCTTGGCAGGCGGATGCGCCCTCAACAGCGTTGCCAATGGAAAGCTGTTCACGCGAACCCCTTTTCGCCGTACCTGGATCCAGCCTGCTGCCGGCGATGAAGGATTGGCTGTTGGCGCGGCTCTCCACACTTACCACGCTGTTCTCAATCAGACGCGCCGTTTTGTAATGAAGGACTCCTATCTCGGTCCTGAGTTTTCTGACGCTCGCATCGAATCCGATCTGAAAAAATTCAGTTTGCGCTACGTTAAACTGGAGCGCGAACCGCTGCTCAACTCTGTTGCCCAAAAGATCGCGGCGGGCAACGTTGTAGGCTGGTTTCAGGGACGCATGGAATGGGGGCCGCGCGCGCTCGGCAACCGCTCCATACTGGCTCATCCCGGTTTGCCCGGAATGAAAGATGTCCTGAATGCGCGCATCAAGCAGCGCGAGTGGTTTCGCCCTTTTGCGCCGTCGATACTTGAGGAGCGCCAGCGCGAATACTTCGAGCACGATCATCCCTCACCATTCATGCTGCACGTGTACAGGATTCGCCCAGAAAAACGCGCTCAGCTTTCCGCTGTCAATCATGTCGACGACACCGGCCGTTTGCAGAGCGTCAGCCCCGAGCAGAATCCGCTCTACTACGAATTGATTCGCGCCTTCGAGCGCAAAACCGGCATTCCCGTGCTCTTGAATACCAGCTTCAACGAAAATGAACCAATTGTCTGCCAACCCGAGGAGGCCATTGATTGCTTTAAGCGCACCCGCATGGACGTTCTCGCCATAGGACCGTACTTAAGTGTGAAAGCTGAGAACCAAAGCCCTGGAGACCCAGGAAGCAACAATTCGTAACACCGTGGCAGCCCATTCAACTCACGCAATCGCGACGGATCGAAGCGCGGGACTGAATCCAGTTCGCATCGCCGCCTTCCCTCGCATGCGCGTACTCGCCTGGCACAATGACGTGCTCTACGCTTCCCAAGGTTACGCGCTACTTCGCGCTGCAGTGGAAACGAACGCTAGTACCATCGAGTGGGAACACGTCGGACAATACCGGCCTGCCGCGTGGCGAGCTATCACTTCATCTTTCTGGCTGACGTCGCGTCTTTTTCGCGATGGTTTCCACGCACTCGCCGCCTTGTCCTCAGGGCATCTGGTCGGCGCCGTGCCGCACGCCATTGTGACTCAGTCGCCTGGAAGCACCGAATTTCAACTGTCCCACAAGTTGCTGCGTGGCACCCGCCCCCTTCACCTTGCCACTACGCCAAATGACCACATTTTCTGGGGAGAATATTTCGACAACCCGCAGCGTGACGAAGTTCACATTTACGTATCCACCGACCGAGGCGCTCATTGGGAGGCGGCCCACACCTTCCCCAAAGGTGCCATCCGGCATGTCCACAACATCGTTTACGATGAATGGGAAGATTGCTTTTGGGTGCTCACCGGCGACCATGGCTCAGAGTGCCGTATTCTTCGCGCCTCGTACGATTTCAAGAACCTGGACATCGCCTTGTCAGGCAACCAGCAAGCCCGAGCCGCCGCGCTGGTTCCTACTCCCGACGCGCTCTACTTTTCCTCCGACACGCCGCTCGAAAGCAATCATGTTTACCGTCTCGACCGCCGCGGAGATCTCCGCCAAGTGACGGCACTGAGCAGTTCTTCGACCTACGGTTGTCGGGTAGGAAATGTCCTTTTTTTCTCCACGATGGTTGAACCGAGTGTAATCAACTCCAGCCGCGACGTATGTCTCTACGGCAGCCCAGGCGACGCCCAATGGCAGCCCCTGCAGAAATGGAAAAAAGATCGCTGGCCCATGGGTTTGTTTCAATATGGCAACGCGATTCTGCCAAATGGCAAGAACACCACGAATCTGCTCGCCGTCACAACGATTGCCGTGGAAAGAGCCGACCTCGAAACCAGCATCTGGCGTATATAAACCGCCGGATGAAGGGGGAATCCCGCACGCTACCGCTTCCGCGCTTTTGTCATGCTAATGTCCAGTTGTGAGCCTTCTGCAATACTATCGACGCATTTTCCGCGCTTATCTAGTTCCGGGGAACAGCCACCTCACCTTTTGGCACGAAACGCCTCGTGCGAATCCTGGCGCGAGCATCCACCAGCTTGCCGAATACTACATGTTGTTCGCCGAGAAGGCGCATTATCCGGGCGACCACGATTCCGCCGGCATGCCGATGCTCAACTATCGTGGCAAAATCGGATTGCAGTACAACCCCATCGCCATTGCCCAGTGGGGCTTGGGCAACTACAACCACTTCTGCCAAAGTCAGTGTGACGAACCAAGGAAGAAATTCCTCGCTGCCAGCGACTGGCTCTGCGCTCATCTTGAACTGAACTCGCTTGGATCGTGGGTATGGAATCACTACTTCGACTGGGAATATCGTTCGCCGCTGAAAGCTCCCTGGTACTCCGCGCTCGCCCAGGGCCAAGGAATTTCTCTGCTGGTTCGGGCTCATCGGCAGACAGGGTCATCTGCGTATCTCGAAGCTGCCGAGCGCGCATTTACGAGTTTCCTCAAGTCCACCAGCGAAGGCGGCGTGACCTTCACCGATGCTCGAGGTAACCTCTGGTTCGAGGAATACATTGTTTCGCCGCCCACTCACATTCTTAACGGGTTCATCTGGGCGGCTTGGGGAGTCTACGACTATTTTCTCTTGACAGAAAGCCGCGCCGCATGGGAGTTGTTCGCGCAGGCCGTGCTTACCCTTCGCGCAAATCTTGATCGTTACGATCTCGGTTTCTGGTCGCTGTACGAGCAATCAGGCACGCTGCTCCCCATGGTCGCCAGCCCCTTCTACCACCGATTGCATGTTGTACAGTTGCGCGTCATGCATCGTCTCACCGGGGATGAAATATTCGCCCGCTACGCCGATAAATGGGAAGCTTATGCGCGCAGCCCTGCCAAGCGCACCCGTGCTCTCTGCTACAAGAGCGCGTTCAAGCTTGGCTATTACTAGAAACTCGTGAAAATTCTCTACGTGTCACAATACTTTCCGCCGGAGATGGGGGCTCCCGCTGGTCGAGCCGCCGAGTTATCTCGTCTCTGGGTGGAGAACGGCCATGAAGTCGCAGTTCTAACCGGTTTTCCCAATCATCCCACCGGAATCGTGCCGCCCCAATATCGCAAAAGTTTTCGCGGCCTGGTCGCACGCGAGATCTACCGCGGCGTCAATGTGGTTCGCACTTGGCTTCTTCCCTTCCCGAACCGCAAAGCATACGAGCGCATGTTGAACTACAGCTCGTTTTGCATTTCTTCCGCCATTACCGGCGTGTTCCTGGATCGGCCCGACCTCATAATCGCTACTTCCCCTCAACTCCTGGTTGGGCTTTCAGGTTGGTGGCTTGCCCGCTATCATGCGGTGCCATTTGTCTTCGAGGTTCGCGATCTGTGGCCCGAGTCTCTAGCTGCAGTTGGCATGAGCAACCACAATTCGCCGCTCCATCGCTCGTTGGCGAAGATCGCGGGATTCCTTTACCGCGGTTGCGATCGTCTCGTAGTCGTCACTCCGGCCTTCAAGGAATATCTGATCGAACACTGGCGAGTTCCTGAAGACAAGATTTTCGTAGTCGAAAACGGAGTCGAAACAAGTCGATTCGACAGGTTCAGTCCCGACCTTGCTGTCAGACGCGAGCTGGGCGCGGAAGCGAAATTCATCGTGTCTTACATCGGCACCCTGGGCGCTGCCCAAGGTTTAGAAACTCTGCTGGAAGCGGCGTCCTTGTTGCTATACAGAGCACCGGAAGTTTTGTTTCTGCTCGTCGGCGAAGGGGCTGAGAAAGCGGGCATCATGTCTTTGGCCCGCTCGCGTGGACTCTCGAACGTGCGTTTTGTCGGTCAGCAGCCTCGCGAAAAAATCCCGGCTTACATTACCGCCTCGGACGCATGCATGGTCTTGCTCAAGAAGGCCGAGCTCTTCAAAACCGTCCTGCCCACGAAAATGCTGGAATTTATGTCGTGCGCTCGCCCGGTGATTCTGGGCGTAGATGGTCATGCGCGCAAAGTTATGGAGCAAGCCAACGCGGGCATATTCATTCCGCCTGAAGATCCCGTCGCGCTGGCGAACGCGGTCGTGCGACTTGCTGCTAATCCAGCCCTGCGCGAAACCCTGGGCCACAATGGCCGCCAGCACATTCTTCGCTATTTTGCCCGCCAAAATACCGCCAAGCTTTATATCAACTTATTGCAGGATTTGTTGGGCAAAGATGAACGCCGCGCAGCAGCCGCGGCGTAGCATGGCTCGCCACTTCAAAATCCGGCGCGCTCCTGCGGTTTCCATTCTTCGGCGGTAACTCGTCTGTGGTGTTTCACGGAGAACATTGACCACAATCTTACCGCCCCTGCAAACTACAACGGCGAAAGTTCGTCCTGTTTCTGTTCCTGCTTTTCCTTGAGGAATCTTCTTTCCAAAAAGTCTTTTGCCAAGTCCCGGCCGCCCAGGCCAAACGCGATGGCAAGGCCAAGCATCAGCGCGCCGAAGGCAATCGCGAACGCGACCAGGATTGTCCTCTCGGCTAACCCAAGCTGTTCGAATGCCATGGTCACTGCAAAAATAACAATGATCGTTCGAATCAAGGTTGCTAACAGCCGAGGCGAGGGGGAGTCGGCGTTTACCGCCGCGAGCAGCGCAGCCCGGGAAAAGAAGCTTGCAGCCACCAATCCGAAAAACACAATGAACAGTGCCACAAACAATCTTGGCAGGAAGAGGAAGAACCTTGAGATGTACTCCTGCAAGCCGACGATGCCGAGCACCTGCACCCCGAGCAGAATGAACCCCAGCCACACCACCCAAAACACAACCCGACTCAACAGTTCGCTGGACGAAGGCAAGGCCAGCTTGTTCAACAGTTGAGTAGTGCCCGCATTGTCAGAGAGCCTGTCGAACTTCACAATGCGCAAAATGCCCCGCAGGATAACTTTCAGCGCGTATGCGATCACCCATCCCAAAAGCGCAATGATCAGCATCGCCAGCAGACGCGGCAGAAAGTGGGCGAAACTCCTGGCCAGCTCCTGCATCGCGTGATCCAGTTCTCCCATAATCATTTCCCACATATTGACCTCACTCTCTCGCATTCCACAGATCAAGCAGGTACGGTTTCAAGCCCTCAAATGTCAGACAGAGTGCTTCGACATTCGCTTCCACTTCCTCTCCTGAAGCGTCGCGGTTTTCTACCAGAAAGGTGTAAACCTTTCCGCGATAAAGAGGCGCCAAAGACTGAATGATATGGTCTCGATTGATCACAGATTTGTGATACGAAGAAGCGAACTCATAGGCCGTTTTCACCCAGAGCTCGTGAGGATATCTGAAGTCGTCTTCGGCTAGCTTGGCGATACCTTGAACCTCCGCCAGTGTCTGCGCCGAAAGAATTGACTTCAGAACCGGCTCTAATTCACCTACGCCTGAACTGAATAGTTGATAAAGCCGTTTTCGGTTGACTCGAATCGGCTCCGTGGTTAAGTCATACTCGGCGCCACACGTGGGAACACTTTCCGTATCACGTTTCGTACTCCAATATTGAAGGTTCGGTTCCAACGACCAGAAAAGCGTACCGACAGTCTGCCGCATCGCGGCCACCAGGTCCGCCGAGCCACGATCCAGATGCGGCTTCGTTCCCAGGAAAGTCTGATAAAGTCGGAACCCTCCGGCCATGGCGGCCATGGTCATGCGCATCTCGGTGCCGACGCCGCCCGCATCGTGGTCCCAGACCTGCATCTCCAAGAGATGACTGCAGAAGCCCCCGGAGAATGCGAATTCGGCTCCGTATGGTTCCCTCACTCGCTTCGCGTACAAGGCCCGGGTCATCGGATAGATGAGGTTGCGCAAAAGTAACCCATCGAACTTATGTCTTCGGTATACGGGTGTGACCAGATCAAAATTATCCCGGTAGACCGGGCGCAGAAGCCGCTCAATCCAGTCTGGCGTAATGTTCGTCGACTCAGGCGAGACAATTGCACAAGCTTTGGCGCGCAATAGTTCCGCAGCCGCCAGAATCGTCCGCAGAGCTACTTCCGCCGCCGGGCTGTCGCCATAAACCGTGCTGATGCAGGGTAGTGTGCGCAGAGCATACAAATCTGACGAACGCTGCACGTCATTAATCGCGGCAGCGGCAACTACGTCACGCGTGCTGTCTTTCGATCCTGCGTCCGCATTGAGGATGACTGCTCTCTCCCGGGGGAAATACTTCAGCAGTCCAACTCGAATCCCTTGTACCGTTTGTCCAACCGTCTCGGCGCTATTGTGCGTAGGCACACCGACCAGCAGGTCCACTTCGCCCACGCTGATCAACTGGCGAAGAAAATCATCCGTAAGCACACTGCTGTCGTCCAGACGAAACTCCTGTACGCGGTTGAGATGTTTACAGCTTCAGCCCTTCATTTCATATCCGTCGCAAGCGGAACCAAAAGAACTGGTAGGGACCCATGGTCAGCAGGTAGGGCAAGTCCCCAATGCGGGGAAAAATATTCCTGCCAAACATCTCTACTAGGATATTGCCTTTATAGCGCTGCAGGTCAAGTTCCACGGCCTGAGCAGAACTGGAAAGGTTATTCACCACCAGCACCGCTTCGTTCTTGAGTTGCCTTACATACGCGAGGACGCGGTGGTTCGCGGGATGCAGAAACTCTATGGAGCCGCGACCAAAAACCTGCGTCGATTTTCGCGCACTTATGATGCGTTTCATCCAGGCCAGGAGCGAATGCCCGGAGCGCTTCTGCGAGTCAACGTTCACCGCCGGGTACCCATACACCGGGTTGAGGATTAACGGCGAGTACAGGCTCTCCGGATCGGCTGAGGAAAAGCCGGCGTTCCATCCCCCATCCCATTGCATCGGGGTGCGCACTCCATTGCGGTCGCCGAGGTGAATGTTGTCTCCCATCCCGATCTCGTCGCCGTAGTAAATGATCGGAGTTCCTGGAAGGGACATCAGCATCCCATTCATCAGTTCCACGCGCCGCCGGTCGTTCTCCAGAAGCGGAGCAAGCCGCCGCCGAATGCCAAGATTCAGCCGCATCGCCTTATCCCCAGCGTAGGTGTCGTACATGTAATCGCGTTCTACGTCGGTCACCATCTCCAGTGTGAGTTCGTCGTGGTTGCGCAGGAACAAACACCATTGACATGGATCCGGGATGGCCGGAGTCTGCTGCAGAATATCCATGATGGGCTTGCGATCTTCTAGCATGACGCTCATGAACATTCGCGGCATGACGGGGAAGTGAAATGCCATGTGGAACTCATCGCCATCGCCGAAATAAGGCCGGAGATTAGCCGGCCATTGGTTGGCTTCGGCAAGCAGCATCCTTCCCGTGAAGTGTTGGTCGAGCTTGCTGCGCAAGTCTTTGAGGATCACGTGGGTTTCCGGCAGGTTCTCGCAGGATGTCCCTTCGCGCTCGATCAGATATGGAACGGCGTCGAGCCGGAACCCGTCGACTCCCATCTCCAGCCAGAACTGCATGATCGACCACATCTCTTCCCGGACCGCCGGATTATCATAGTTGAGGTCGGGCTGGTGACTGAAGAAGCGATGCCAATAATATGACTTGGAAACCGGATCCCGCGCCCAGTTCGAGGTTTCGGTGTCGAGGAAGATGATCCGCGCGCCCTTGTAGCGGGTATCGGTATCGCTCCACACGTACCAGTCGCGGCGCGGGTTGTCGCGGGAACTCCGTGATTCCTGAAACCAGGGATGCTGATCCGAAGTGTGGTTCAAGACCATCTCGACGATCACTCGTATTCCGCGCTCGTGAGCAGCCGCGAGAAAGCTCTTGAAGTCGTTGAGCGTGCCGTAATTGGGGTGAACTGATCGGTAATCCGCGATGTCATATCCGTCATCGCGAAGGGGTGAGGGAAAGAACGGCATCAGCCATAGTGCGGTGATGCCTAGTTCCTGCAGATAGTCGAGCTTCTCTGCCAGACCGCGGAAATCCCCGATGCCGTCGCCGTTGCTATCGTGGAATGTGCGGACATGGACCTGGTAAATAATCGCGTCTTTATACCAAAGCCCGTCTTGCAACAATGTCACAACATTACTCCTTAGTAGTCCCAGCGTGTACGGAAAGATAGTCAAGATCACGCTTCGTCGGCGCGTGTCGCCAGACAAAAAATGTGAGCTTCATTCCTTGTGAATCGAACTCCTCATTATGCACTGTCAGGCGGAAATGGTTCAGGCTCGGTCGTAATCTGTTCCGGAGCAATGAGGCGAAGTTGCCGAGGTTGGGTATTAGCGGGGCGATCTACGGCTTCGGCGGCGAGCGACACTGTGGCCAAGGCCGTCTTGCGGTTTAGTCCGGCTCGTCCGATGCGAACGTCAGTCGAAGGGCGAGCATTGGGTTCCAAGAAGCGACTTTTTTGGGGTATACCCCCCCTCCCCCCTCGATCTTTTGGAATCATGGGGTTACGGCCACACTACCCTCAAAATCTTTGAGGAATAAGGACTTATACGTAAAATATTCCAGGATAAGGAGTTAGCTTGGTTGGAACGTGCCCGGGGAACCTGTTCTCCAACAATGCCAATAAGCTAATCCCTAAACATACATAGTATCTGCTGGACAACAGGAAGTAAACAACTGGTTAGCGGGAAAGGGCCAACTTACAGGGTGATCTCGAAAGCGACGCCGCCGTTATATTTTCCGCCGGCTACGGCCGTGCCGTACAAGTGGACATTGAGAGTCTTCAAAGACGGCGTCGGCTACGACTCACAGAAACTCATCGATTCCGTAAAAGGACCGGTACGGCGAGTACTGACTCCGAGCCTCCGACGTTTCGTTCGGCAGAGGCTCAACTTGTTTTGTGCAACTCAACGCTGTGGAGCTGCCGCACCATTAGGAGGAGGTGGTGGCGGTGGCGGCGTAGCTTCGCCGGTCTCCGTATTAACCAGGGGTTCGGTCAAAGGAGCGCCATTTTTGACCAAGTCAGTCTTAATCTCAACCTTCTGATTGGCGATCGGATTAATCGATGTCTCAAATGTCTGGTAACCGGGAAGCGCGATTCTGATCTGATGCGATCCCGGCGCCACTAGCATGCCTCGGCCTACGCCCTCAAACTCGCCAACGTGCCCGACGAAAAGTCCATCCAGGAACACTGCGGCCCGCGATGGATTGACCGCTATTTTGACTTGCGCTGTCAGTTGAGGAAGCGGTCCGGTCGGCGCTTTAGCCATGGCGACGCTTACCACCTGCTTCTGTCCGGGCTCGACCATAACTCGCTCGGTAAAATCCTGGTAGCCGTCCTGACGCACGGTAATCACGTGTTCGCCGGGCAAAAGCAAAACCTTCTTCGATCCCTTGAGTTCTTTCAGATAGCCCACATACTGCCCGTCAACCCAGACCCCGGAAGTCTTTTCGACATGGGATTTGCCTTCAAATTGAATTTCTCCCATGACAGCGTTTTCGGCGCGCACTGTGGGCAGTAGAGCCAAAACCAAAAATAAAACCCAGATTGAAGGATACATTCTTCGGAGTGCTTTGTTCATAATGGCCTCCTTGCCAGTTGAGCGCGTGGTCGCGTCCGTTCGTATGTATCAATTCGTATGTATCAATCGCGAATCGACGCCAATATTGGGTGCAAGAAGCGGGCCACTCCCACAAGGCCTTTATTTCCTGCACATGCGCGACTCAAAACGTTGCGGGGCAGGAAATTTCGACCACTGCAAACCACAAAACTTCTCGGAATTCAGTCGCGAGAATCCGGTGAAGGTGGGGTTCGTTTAGAGGCTGAATTATGCGGACGTTGACCACAGCTGCTTTCCGCGATGTGGCGAGCGAACAATTCCTCGAGCTTGTCTCTCAATTGCTGGGGCTTTACGTCCTCCCAGTTGTCGAGACGAGCTATTAATACCGCATCGCAAACCGAGCACCGGCCCGAAATATCCCGCTCGCTATGTGGCCCAATTTGACGAACGTCTACTAGACGAGGCTTACGACCCACAGTCATTTTGCCCCTCCAGACTGTGGCGCTAGTTGGACCTTTACCACCAGTTACAGCATGAATCGGATGCCAGGGAAATGCAATACGGTCTTTGCTGTACGAAGGCACTTGCCCGGCCCGAGAATGTTATGCTGTGGGGCCAAGCTAGATTCTCGGCGCCGATGCAAAAGCTTCCGGATTAGGAGGCAGATTGGGCAATGGCAAACTTCATTAACATCGCCGATGCAGACAAACAGCGCAAAGACTCCGGGAAGCGTTACTCGGAGTTTCTCCGCGTCCCGGCCATGAGTGCCGGAATTTACGTCTTGCCTGCTGGAAGCGCCGACCCTCAATCGCCCCACAAAGAGGACGAAATGTATTACGTAGTTCGAGGCAGAGCCCGCATGCGAGTTGGTTCGGAAGACCAAGCGGTAAGTGAGGGCAGCATCATTTTTGTTGCTGCTGGGGTAGAGCACCGCTTTTATGAGATCACGGAAGAGTTAATGGTGCTGGTGTTTTTCGCGCCTGCGGAAACCGATTAGTGGAAAATTCTCCTTCACTGCGACCTATGACTGCATACCGAGATCAAATGCGCTATGTTGGATTGTGACATCAGCGCCATGCGAGGCGAAGACTGGCCTGCGATACGAAACATTTATTCCGAAGGCATAGCGACCGGTAATGCCACGTTCGAAACAGAAACTCCCGAATGGACAAAGTGGGATCAGGATCATCTTCCAGAATGCCGGCTGGTTGCACGAGACAGGCAGCGGATTCTCGGCTGGGCGGCGCTCGGTCGCGTTTCTACCCGACGCGTTTATTCCGGAGTAGCCGAAGTTTCCGTTTACGTGGCCGCTGAGGCGCGAGGTTGCGGGGTCGGCAAGAAGCTTCTGCAATCGCTGGTTGAGCAGTCGGAGCGTTGCGGGATATGGACGCTGCAAGCCGGCATCTTTCCGGAGAACGTTCCCAGCGTCGCGCTGCACAAGTCGTGCGGATTCCGCGAAGTCGGACGGCGGCAGAAACTCGGCCAGCGAGGCGGTGTCTGGAGGGACGTTCTTTTGCTTGAGCGCCGGAGTTCCGTGGTTGGTATTTAAATGATCTCGCCAAACTAAGATGATGAGGCGGCGTGTTTCTCCTTGGACGGCACCCAGTAGATCTCTTCTTTCAATCCTTCTTTGGTGAAGCCGATACGGTGGAGGATTCCCTTGCTGTTTTCGACCATTGCTGGATGGCCGCACAGATACGCGATCGCATTCGGCCCGAGCGCCCACATATCGGTGTATTTGCGCAGAATGTCATCTACGCGTCCCGTCTCACCTTTCCATTTTTCATCGTCCCAGGGGCGGCTGACGGTGGGCACGTATTTGAACCAGGGTGCTTCCTGCGCGAACTTCCGCAACTCTTCCAGATATCCGAACTCCCACGAGCGGCTGGCTCCGTTCAGTAAAAACAGTTTGTGTTCTCCGGCAAACCTGCCTTCTTTCCAGTCGCGATAGAGGGTGCGGATAAAACTGACGAAGGGGGCTACGCCGGTCACGGTGCACACCAAAAGATGATTGGTGCGGCCGCTTTGGGTATCGAGCACGAACCGTCCCTTGGGAACCTTGCGCATGAGCACTTCGTCGCCGGGTTGCAGTCTGTACAGCAGGGGAGTGAGATCGCCGGGAGGAACGAGTTCGAAAAAGAACTCAAGTTCGCTCTCGTGAGGCGCAGATACGATGGAGTAGGGACGCTCCCTGTGCTTATCGGGCGATTCAAGGCCCAGGGTTGCGTATTGGCCAGGCGCGAAGGTGAACGCGCCGTTGGGCCGGACGCGGATCATCCACAGCTCTGGGGCGATGTCCACCCGTTTGGTAATAGTCGCGCGATGAAATTTTTCTGCGTTGCTGCTGGTCATGGCGGATGTCCCCGGACAGCGTCCTAAATTCATCAACCACCCTTCGACTTCGCTCAGGGCAGGCTCCGGACACAAAGTTACACAAAGGTTTTGAATCCTGAGGGTTTCTCTTGTGCTCCTCTTCGGTGGCCACCGGAACTCCACTCGATCCCGAGGTAACGTACTCACCACGGGGTTGGCACAGTTTACAGTAAGTGCGGGTCTGCGCAACTTCTCTTCCGTGGTCTATTTAATTGATTTGAGCTATCGCTTTTATTTATTTTCTCTCCGCATTGCGGGTCGTCAGAATCGGGGCTACTTGCCGACGACCAGGACTACGAAACTGTCCGGCAGAATGGAGTGCCGGGGATGGGGGTTTTCCGAGGTGGGCGCGGGCGGAGGGCCGAATTTCGCGGTCACCACAAGAACCTCGTGGGTCTTATCGTCGAGAGCGAGAGTGCGAGCGCCTTCCTGGGTCTTAACATTTTCAGCGACGCTGAACTTGGCCGGTGATTCTTCGCGCACGACGGTCAGCACGCCTTCGCCGCAGGATGCGAATGCAAGGCTGGTGCCTTCATCGAAGGCGGTGGCGTCGACTCCGTCGCCGATGGCGGGTGTGGCCAGTACTTTGCCGGTGTCGGCGTCGACCACGGCCATCATCTTGTTGTCGCATCCGGCAAACAGGCGGCGGTTCTTGCGGTCCATGGCGAGGCCGCTGGGTTCCTGGCAGGGCGCGAGCGGCCAGCGTGATTTGACTTCCAGTTTATTGGGATCGATCGCGTCCAACTGGCTTTTGTCTTCGATGTTGACGAAAATCTCTCCCTTGCCGTCGCTGACGGCAAATTCGGGTTTGCCCTCGAGCTTGATGGTGCCAAGCACGGTGCCTTTGGCGGCATCGATGGCGGTGGAGTCGTGACTTTTTCCATTGAAGGTGAAGACGCGTTTGCTGGCGGGGTCGTAGAGAATTGCGTCGGGATTGTCGCC
>Ga0074044_10000178_pt1 | contig 63718 bp, 53 predicted proteins | sample BogForMeECP23OM1_FD_94443 | JGI IMG/M metagenome (GOLD analysis project Ga0074044, IMG submission 94443) | Bog forest soil microbial communities from Calvert Island, British Columbia, Canada - Bog Forest MetaG ECP23OM1 | ecosystem: Environmental > Terrestrial > Soil > Wetlands ...
GCACTCGGCGCCTGCACCGAGCTCAACCCAGTCTACCGTCGACTGCTCAAGATGTTCCTGGAGGAGTTGCAACTGATCGACCAGCAGGTCGGCCAACTGGACAAAGAGATGGCGACTCTGCTTCGCAATTTGCTGGAAACCCGGGTGATAATCGCATCCTATGATGATCATCGTTCGGCTCCTTTCTCCCGGGCCTTGGTTGGTTGGTACCACCAAAGTCTATCCGGGCGTGGGAGCCGACATTGTTATGGAATCAATTAAGGGGTCTTGACAAGTTTTTCAGGTGTTGGGAGGCAGGTTGAAGGCCCCCTTGGTCGCGGTCTTTTGGGGTCAAGGACTTAGGGATTGTTCCGGCTAAGTCTTTGAAGGAATTGAAGTTAGAGGTAAAGTATTTAAGAATGTGGAAGTTAGGGGGAATCATGGGGGCAGCTAAGTATGAAATCCCATTTTTCACCGCGCTCTTCGACCATACACGTAAATCTCGTAAAAACCTGTTCTGACTCCTACCTCTTCGAACCTCATAAGAGTCAGCTTTTTTCTGATCTTTTCGGCTACTTCGAACGGGCGGTCACGACTGACAACATTGCTTCTGGGAATGACGAGTCCCGGGACTACTCCAGACTCCTCTGTAAGGAATCCATTCGCGATCGAAATGAGAACTATCCCTCCTTGGCGCACCACACGATAGGCCTCTTGTAAAGCTCGGGTCACGCCGAAATACGAAGATTGGAATGTCCGAAGTGAGACGTAAATATCTTGGGATCCTGTCATGATGCTCTTAAGATCCTCTGCGTCCTCACATATCATTTTCGCTTTGGGTAAGTGCGCACGGGCTTTCTCCAGTGATGTTTCGGCAATGTCAACTGCAGTCAAATGAGCTACGGAATCAAAGACCCCCTTAGCCTCCAGCCCGTTCCCGATTCCGATATTCAGAACCCTCCGTTGGGAGTAGTCTTCTGCACGCATAACTCTCAGGACATCACGTAGTTCGTGCTGCCAAGTATCCGCCATGCCGCGCACATCTTTACCATAATTGTAATCCGAGTATTTCTTATCAAACGCATAACCCCGTGCTGCATGCACCAAGCCGTGCAGGTTGCTTTGGGATTTACGAGTTGGGGCCGAATAACAGTACTGTTCAAGGTCCTCAATTGTGACATCCCAGTCGAAGGGAAGATCCTCCACGTCACGACCGTTGCGTACTAAGTAGTCGCGGATAAGGTCTGAAATCTGTGTCGCCACGTACAACGATGAGGGAGAGAGATGGGCGGCGCGATGCATCTGCACGAAATCACTATTGATTTGTTCGATCTGCTTCACCAGTTTTGCCGGGAACCTTTCTACCGTTGTGTTGTATCGGAGAAGCGTTTCACCGCGTCCGCATATTTGGGGATTCGGATCTAGCATGCCGATGTAAACGGTTCTTATGCCACTCTGCAGGATGTGTTCCGCACATGCGAGTTTGCCGCGGCCACGTGGAGCAGCACAAGGTTCGAGGGTAACGAATAGCGTGGCATTCGATAGGTTATGTCCGGCTGCTCGCGCTTTCTTTAAAAGGAGAAACTCAGCGTGATCACCGTGTCCCTCCATGCCTCGATGGGCGCGCTCGATAACCACGCCCTCAGAGTCAACCAGTATCGCACCTACCTTTGGGTGGATACCCTTGTCCTCCGCTTTTGACTTTCCGGCCTCCGTTATGGCTTCGGACATGAGTTCGTTAATGCGGTCCTCGGCGATCATAGATGACTCCTCGCTGTTATGCTTTGCCTAGCCGATTGTAATGCACGCGAAAGCGTCTGAGAGAGCGGGTCGTTGCCGAATAAACAGGGGCACACCAGAAGCAAGCGTGCTGTTCTCTCTTACTGGGATTGGTGCATGGTTATCCCCAAAAAACTGGTTGACGTCCCCCAGAAGGGGTTCTACACTATCTAAAGTCATCTGCCGTTGAGAACCGCAGCTGCGGTTTCTCGCTAAGAGGCAGCGACGCACAAGGACACCTACCATGGCAAGAACAGCCAACGGGTCGCACACACCCTCGAGTGTGCATCTATCGTACCAATTGCTGCGTAACACAACCAGTCCCGACGAGCTCGCCACGGGCGTAAAGTCGTTCTTCGCGAACTTTTCGGCGTTTGAAATCCTCAAGCTCAACACAAAGGAAAATCTCCGGGCATACCTCGCTGAATACAACCCGAAGAAACGCAATCGTGTTCACGACGCGATTGAGAACACGATCAAAACCGAGCCGCAACGCTTTATTACGCGCAACAGTGGCTTCGTCATTGCTGCCACTGCGATTGAAGTCGATGACAATAAGAAAATTATCCGGCTCAGAGAACCGAGCATTATAAACGGAGCGCAATCCCAGGGCGAGATCCGTCGCTGGGTTGAAGAGTCGTTCGCAGACGGGCTGCCCGATGCCATGGAAGACCCGCCCTTCTTCGTCCGCGCTGAGATCGTTGTTGATCCTGACCCCGATGAGGTCGTCGAGACCGCGATTGCCCGTAATACTGCCACGCCGGTCAAGTCCATTTCACAAGCTGGTGCACGCGGGCATCTGGACGATCTCGAAAGAAGTATCAAGAAGGTCCGTCCAGAAATGAAGATCCGCAAGAGCGAAACCGACGAGGATGTCTACGATACACGGAGAATTCTGCAATACGCGCGACTGCTAATGCCCGTCAGCGTGTCACGAAATGAGTCAGCCGCCGAGAAGCTTAGGGCCTACAAGAACCCCGAACAGTGTCTAACCGAGTTTTCGGAGTGGTACGACAGTAAGGACAAGGATCCCATCGCGCGCCGCAAGTATGAATTTACGGTCCAGCTCGCTCCGCACGCAATTGCGGAGTACGAGTATTGGGAACGGCACGAGGGCTGGAATGGACATCACGTTTGGGAAGAGACCAGGAAAGGTGGGCGCGCATGCCGGCGCGACAAGACGGGGAAGATAGTCTGGGTGTCTCCTGGACTAGTGTTTCCGATTGTGGGGGCCATGAGCGAGTTCGTTGAAGAGAAATCACCGGGTAGGTGGGTGATCTCCAAACCGGACTTGTTTAAGCCCGGGGACATGATTGCGGGCGCAGTTGCTCAGTTTCGCGGCGTTGAAAGTGACCCCATGCAGATGGGGCGCTTCGTCGGCGCGTATGATGCCCTGCGAATCTACCCTCGTACACTGGTCGAAGTAATGCGGGACATGAAAAGGCCTTCGAGGACAGCCTAGCGACTGGTTATTCTGATCAGGCGGCATGAGTGAATGAGAGAAGGCCACGTTTAGAAATGAACGTGGCTTTCCCAAAACTAGGTCGTGCCCCTCCCAAAAGCAAGCATGCCCTTCCTAGGCGTATAATCCCCACCCAGCAAGCCACAGGAGGAGCCAACATGGCCAAGACCAAGCAGTTCACAATTTCGATTGCGAATCGACCGGGTACGGTGGCGGAGATCGCTCGCGCCTTGGGAAGCGCCAAGGTGAACATTCTCGCTCTCCTCGGAACCGCGCAAGGGACGACCGGCACAGTGGAACTCGTCGTCGAGGATGCACGGCGAGCCAAGAAGGCGCTGGACGCAGCCGGGCTCACGTACAAGGAAACCACTGCCGAGGAGTACGAGTTGCCTAACAAGCCCGGTGCGCTGGCCGATTGTTTGGACAAGCTCGCCGCGAAGGGCGTCAACTTGAATTCGATCCACGCCACCGCCGCGAAAGGCGGAAGGAAAGCGGTTGTGGTCTATACCGTCGCGGCGGAAGAAAAGGTGGCGGCAGCATAGGCCCGAACAGCCGGTAACTTACGGGCTGTCACTTAGGTAACCTCGTCATGTGGACCCACCGCAACTAATCTTTGCGGTGGGGGTTTCTATCTGCATGAACAACACATTCACCAAATCACTGTTAGTCCTGGCAGTGGGGGGACTTATGATCGCGGGTTCCGCCTCTGCTCAAACCTCAACTACTTCCGGAGCGGGCCCGGGCGTTGTCGATCCTGGCCATCCGCGTGTCAATGAAGTGAACAAGCGCGAGGAAAACCAGCAACAGCGCATTGGCAACGGCATCAAGAGCGGCAAATTGAGCTCGCAACAGGCGGCTAACCTCGAAAAGCGCGAGACCAGTGTGCAGAACCGCGAAAAGGCGGATATGGCGAAGAACAACGGCCATCTGACCAAGGCCGAGCAGAAAGGTATCAATCGTCAGCAGAACCGGATCAGCAAGAGCATCTACAAAGACAAGCACGAGTAATCCGGCGAGCCGGCGCGAGAGAAGTGACAACGAGAAAACAGCCGCAGACTTGCTGCGGCTTTTCTTTTGTCTGCGCTATCTGGGTGCTCTATTTTTTCAGCGAGCGAATGTACTTCACCACGTCGGCGATTTGATCTTTGGAGAGTTTGCGATCATAAGGCGGCATCTTGTCTTTGCCTTTGCTGATGATGACGGCAAGCTCGTCGTCCGATTGTTTTTGCACTTCGGCTGAAGCGAGGGAGCGCAGCTTCAGGTTCTTGCCGAGCATGGTGTCGCCGGCGCCGTTGGCGCCGTGGCAGGCCGAACATTTTGTTTTGTAAGCATCGGCTCCGCTGTCGGCGAGCGTGTAAGTGGACAACAGCATCGCCAGCGCAATCAGGGCAAGCGATGGCCAACTTCGGAGTCCAGCCCCTAAAGGGGCGATTGATTTCGATGAGCGTACGGCATCGCTAAAGCGATGCCCTGATACGAAGCCTCCTGATATTCTCATTCCTTAATATGCCCAGTCCTTGCACAACTCCCAAAAACTGATTTTACCAGTTCAATTTCAAAGCAAACTGGAACTGGCGCGGGTCGTAGGCGGCGGTGGCCTGACCGGCCGTGGACTGAGTCGGGTTCGCCGAATTTGAGCTGCAACACAGAGGATTCACCGCTGCGACGTTATATACGTTCGCGATGTTGAACATGTCGGTGATGAAGTCCATGCTGACGCGCTCGCCGAAATTGATACGCTTGGCGAAGCGCACATCGTTGAAGACCGTCCAGGGGGCAGTCCCGCCGTTGCGGCCGAAGTTGCCGTCGAGCGATGCGAGGCCGGAGGGACCGATCTGACCGTTCCAGTCGGAGATGCAAGGCTCCTGGAAGACGCCGGTCGGCGAGTATTTGCTCGTATAGGAGGCACCGCAGGCTGCATTGACGGTGGTGTTTGGGCGACCGGTAAGCGAAGACAACTGGTAGTTGTCGTCATTGCCGGTGATGATGTTGAACGGCCGCCCGGAACTGAGTTCGATCTGGGGTGCGAACGTCCAATTGCTGAAGAACTTGCTGACGAAGCCGCTGCCGCTGAGCTTGCCCGACTGGTAGACGCCGCTGAAGACGAAGCGATGGCGCTGGTCGAAGGTGGAGTTGGAACGCTCCAGGCCCGGAAAGTAACTGTCCTGCGGGGTCGTTGTGGACTGAAGGTCCGTCGAGTCGTCAATCGCGTGCGACCAGGTGTAGGAAGCCAGGAATTCGTAGTGGTTGCTGAAGCGCTTGCGCAGGTTGGCAGTCAGGCCGTGATAGACGGAGCTGCCGTTGGAATAGTTGGCGTCCATGTCGCCGAAGGGAACGCAGCCGGCGAAGGGTGGCGCGGGATTGCAGCTGGCATTGAACCCCTGGCTCGCCAGACTCGACTCAATCGGCTGCGCCAGTGCCAGGCACCCGTCCGCGACAGCGGCGATGGATGGATTCAGCCCGCCTGGACGGAAGAAATTCATCAACGACGCTGGGACATAAGGTTGTCCTCCTATCACGCCACACGGTGGAAACGCACTCGAATTTCCCACCGTGAACGGGTTGGTGGGATAATTCGGGTTGCCCGGATTGATTCCAAACGTCTGGGCCGCCGCTTGCGCGACCGCCAGATTGGCCGCCATTAAGTCGCCGCGGATAGTGTTCGCGTTAATGGGACGGTTGATGTGGCGGCCGCCATTGAAGTTGTAGGCCAGACTGAAGGCGAGGCCGTTTCCGAGGTCGCGCTCAAGGGTCAGGTTTGCCTGCTGCGAGTAGGCGTAGACGAAATTCTTTCCCTGGGGATATCCGAAGGGCTGGAATCCCAGCGGGAGGAAGTTAGAGGGATTCAGATACTGCTGGTTGAGGAAGATTGAGTTCGAGGTGACGCCGCAACTTGGATCCCCGGTGGCACAAGAAAATCTTTGTTGGTTCGGTGAGTAGTTCAAGGCCGTGAGGACGGCGGAGCTGTTTGTCGGCGAGCACGGGGAGGCTGTCGGACCTCCGGGCGGCGGCACCAGGCCCTGAAAGATTTCTACCGCATTCAGATTGCCCGGCTGGTTGGATCCGGCGCACGGTGACCCCGGACCAAACGCCAACTGGCCGCTGGTTGAGCCGTCCGACGCATCGCCCAGGAAATACAGCCCAAGCAAGGGATGATCAAAGAATATTCCGAACGAGCCGCGAATTACAGTCTTGCCATCACCCTTGGGATCCCAGGCGATGCCGAGGCGAGGCTGAATGTTGTTCTTGTCGGTCTGGATTCCCTTCTGCAATCCCAGCAGGTTGTAGGCGGGCAGAGCCAGTCCTTGTGGCGGCTTGAACTTCGGCGGGATCTCGACATCGTAACGAACGCCATAGTTGACGGTCAGATTATGGCGCACGCGCCAGCTGTCCTGCCAGAAGACGCCAATCGGGATATTGTGAAATGCATCGCTGGGGCTGCCGAATCCCTGAATGTAATCTCCCGGGAACCCGGCCCCATAAGCTTGGACGGGGGAAAGAGCGGGGAAGTTGGGGAGAAGGCCGGGGGCGGGATTGACAAATCCGAATTGCACAACTTCAGACTCCGGGACGCTCCCAATGTCAAACACTCCGCCGTAGTTCACGGTGAACGTAGCCTTCAGCGGCAGGTAGTTGAAGTCTCCACCGAACTTGGTGTCGTGCCGCCCGACGGTCCACGAAAAGTTGTCAGTGACCTGATAGCGCTTCTCGGTGCGCTGAATATACGAATACGGTTCGCGTCCGAAATATCCATAGCCGGGAATGTTGACCGCCGGGTCCGACCCGCCTGGAATCTGTGTGTTATAGAAGTAAGCCAGGCCTCGGCGGGCGTATTGGAAGCGGAATTCATTGACCTTTTTGGTGCCGATCGTCCAAGTATCCTGCACGACGCCGGCAATGTCGCGATAAGTCTGTTGCGATGTGCGGGAGTAGGCATTCTGCCCGAACGGCTGGTCTTGTCCGCTGACTTCGATGCCCGTCACCGTGCTGGGGCTGGCGTTCACGCGCAGCGTCAGACGGTTGTTGTTGCTGATGTTGTAGTCGATGCGAAAGGCGTAGAGGCTGGTGCCTTCGAAGACGGGGAAATTGCCTTCCTGTGAGGCCAGCGACTGAAAAGAAGCTGGCACAAAGCAGTTTCCAGTCGGGCACGTGGTTGGGAAGCCGCTGACTCCCGGGGCCCCCCCGGTTAATGCCACGGGCCATTGGCCGTTAATAGCCTGACCGGAGGAAGCGCCGGCGAGACCGACATACTGCTGTACCTCGCCAGCGTATAGAGGATTGGCCTCCTCTGTCGCTTGAACGAGCGGGTTGGTAAGAAAATTGATCTGGTCGGTGGTTAACAGCACATCGGCACCAGGTGCGAGTGGGAATGGGGTGAGTCCAAAACAGGTCTGGCTGTTGGCAGCAAGGCAGTCCTGGCCGATGCTCGAAAACCCCGTCTCATGGCGGCGGGTGACTTCATAGGAAAAGAAATAGTAGGTCTTATCTTTCTTAATCGGGCCGCCGAAAGCGGTGCCCGCCTGGACGCGGGTGTAGGCGGGGTTGGACGTGGTACTGAAAGGGTTGACGGCCTGGAAATTGCGATTGCGCAAATATCCGTAGGCGTCGCCGTGGAACTCGTTCGATCCGGAGCGGGTGATGATGTTGACCACGCCGCCGGCGGCGCGGCCGTATTCGGCGGCGTAGCTGTTAGTGATGATCTGGAATTCCTGCACGTCTTCCTGAGAGACAGTGGAGCGCACCCCGTTGGTGGAATTGTCGGTGGCATCGGCACCATCGACATTGACCAGATTGGAGCGGGCGCGCTGGCCGCTCATGTTGAGGCCGGAAGTGGGCGCGGCGCCGAGTTGGGGGGCGCTGTCGCGCTGCACCTGCGAATCGGTCAGCGTGAACTGGATGTAGTTGCGGCCATTGATGGGCAGATTGTCGATGCGGCGCTCGCCGATGGTGTCGGTAGTGGAACTGCGGGAGGTCTCCACGATTTCGGCCTGGGCGCTGACTTCGACGATTTCTTTGCCGCCCGCAACGCTGAGAGCGACGGGTAACTCGGCCATCTCGCCGACGGTGATAGCGACCCCTGTGGCTTCGGCTTTGGCGAAGCCCGGCGCCTCCACGGTGACGGAATAGTTGCCGGGAGCCAATTGACGCACACTGTATCCGCCCTCGCCGTCGCTGCTGCCGACGCGTTCCAGGGCCTTGGCGACATCGCGCACGGTGACGGTGGCGTTGGTCACGATGTTGCCCTTCGGATCCTTCACACTGACGTGGAGGTCGCCGGTGGCGGCGCCCTGGGCAGAGGCAAATTGACGGACGAGTAAGAACATGACCGCGAAACAGAAAAGACGCAGTGTCGCTGAGGTTTTCATAGGGGCTCCTGGGAGCTTCCGCATCATTATCGCCGCGGAAGGCGGAATCAAACGGCGCGGTTTATGGCCAGCTGGTTGAACTTCGAGCACGTTGTTCGCACGAGATACCGCTGATATGTACATCACGGGAGGGTGTTTAGGCAAGCAATAAGGTGAATTACCGGCGAGGTGGCGAAGGGAAACAGGTGGAGGGTGTCTTTTGTCCCGGGCCGTTGTGCCGGCCTTTTGTCGCCGCATTGCGTTTGCGGTTGCCTTTCTTTAGATTCTTAGCAGGTTGCGGAAAAGCTGGATATCGCTGGCCCGCCCCGAAAAGTGACACATGAATTCCCGTAAAGACAGGGTTGCCCCGTCTCGACGGGCGGACTCAGGTATCGGCTAAAAGCATTACTCTGCGAGATTACTGTCGTGCCAGAAATATTTCTTGTACCTTCTCTTGCGCATTCCGAAAATTTCAACGGACATTCCATGACAGGCGAACTGCTGCGGGTGATGGTGTGCCCGCCGGGGAACGCTGGATGGGATGTCTCCGCGCGAGCCGCGGCGTGGCGTGAGCTCGGATTTCAGCATCCTCCAGATTTTGCGGCGGCCCAGAGGCAGCACGAGATTCTGTGCCGGTTGCTTAGCGAGAGTGGGGCCGAGGTCATGTGTCTGCCTCCGACGGAATCGCTCACGCTCGATGCCGTCTATACGCACGATGCGTCGCTGGCCACGGACTATGGTCTCATCCTGATGAATCCGGGAAAGAAAGGTCGCGGGGCGGAGGCGCAGGCGCACGCAAACTTTTGCGGGCAACTAGGTATTCCAGTGTTTGGCGAGATAGGGCTGCCTGGGAGTTCCGAATCCGGCGACATCGTGTGGCTGGATTCGCGGACGCTGCTGATCGGTGAGGGTTATCGAACGAACAAAGCGGGGATTGAGCAGGTGCGGGCGTTACTCTTCTCAAAGAATGTGGAGGTGCTGTCCGCGCCGCTGCCTTATGGACCCGGTCCTTCTGCCTGTCTGCACCTGATGTCGCTGATGAGCATGCTCGATGAGCGGACCATCCTGGTCGATTTGCCGTGGCTGGCAGTTGAGACCGTGGAGTTGCTGAAGGGGCGTGGCTTGGGGCTGATTGAGATTGAATACTCCGAACGCGAGACGCTGGCCTGCAACGTGCTTGCGCTCGGTCGGAAGCGTCTGATTGCGATTGAAGAGAACTCGAAGACAAATCAGCGCTTGCGCGACGCGGGGTTTGACGTGCGCACGTTTCCGGGATCGGAGATCTGCATCAACGGGGCGGGCGGGCCGACTTGCCTGACGCGGCCTCTGCTGCGGAGATGACTCGGGCCAAAATCAAGGACAACACCTAAGGTCAAAGGCGGCGGACAAGAGTGTCCGCCCCACATAGGCTTTACCTGGCTCCGGTTTCCTGGCTGAATTCGCACAGCCATTTGCCATCTCGCTTGAGCCACAGGCTGGAGACATGGACGCGGGCGGTGAAATCCTTGCCATGGCTGGTTCCGCTCTCAGTCGACGTATAAATAATCAGGCCGGAATCCGCCGAAAGCGGAATGAACCTCACGTCGGCCATCGTGTAGTCATGCAGGCGGAATTCGGCGGTATGCTCCATTACCTCCGCTTTGGTGGCAGGACCGTGTTCGTCAACGAAGATGGCGTCATCCGCGGTCGAAGCGCCGAACGCCGTTAAATCGCCGGTCTTCAGCGCATCCAGCCCGGCGCGTTCTTGAGCGACGATCTGCTCGCGCAACGCATCTGTGCGAGATCCCGATGCCGGCGCCGATTCTCCTGCCTTCTGCGGTTGAGCGTAACCGAGCGCCATCATCAACAGAACGAGAATTAGAGTTAAAACTGGCGAAACCCCTCTCGATACTCCAGAATTTCTCATCGTACTCCTTCTTACTCAGGATCGACCTCAGCACTCGAGCGCAGATTAGCGTCAACTGCGCGCGCTTGTCTTGGAAAAATGCGACATGGAAGCGGATTGCAGGAAATGTCTGGCGAGATCAGTCTCTTTTGCCAGGAGCGCAATCGGGGGTTTCCCGGCGAATTCCCGGAAGTCTCGAATCAGGTGCGCCTGGTCGTAATATCCACAGCGCACTGCGGCATCTGCCCAGCCCGAATGTTCGTTTTCTAAGATGGGGAAGACGCGCTGGAATCTTTGAATGCGACAAAAAAGCTTCGGGGTGATGCCGACCGCTTGCGTGAAGCGCCTCTCAAACTGACGTGAGCTCAGGCCGACATGATCGGCCACTGTCGCGATGCTCATCAATCCGCCGGCTTGCTCCAACTTCTTCACGGCGACTGAGAGGAGACGATTGTCGGCGACTCCGCGTTCTCCCAGGGTGTGAATGATATGGTCAAGGGCCGGGAACCACTCAAGCGGCGAGCGCAGCTCTTCAATCCGGGTGAATTCCTGAAACAGTTGGCCCGAGAGGTCGTCGAGAGAAATGGCAGCCGTATCCGTCAGCTCGCACATCGGAATTGGAATTTTCAGGAGTTGGCTTGCGGTGTGAGGATGAAAATTAATGCCAATCATTCTGAACGGACCGGTTGCTCGAAGCAGCAGGGGAGAGGTGATCTGACCAATGAAGAAGCATTGAGGCTGGAGCTGCCATCCCCGGTTCGTTTGGGCTTCATAGGGACGGCCCAGGTTCAAGATCAGCTGTGCGCGGCCATCGGGAACAACGCGTTGGAGGCTAGATGATGGCGCATCGTCTTCGAGCAGCCAATAGCACTTCACGAACCTGGCGGCGGAGGCGTTCGGTTTGATCTCTCGATAGTGCATGGCGTTGCCGAGCGCTCCATTATCCCAGAGGTCTGGCTTTTACGAGGGTCGAGATTTTGCATCTCCCTAAACTACTCCCGGGGCGACATACGGCAATCCGCTCTGTGCAGACGGACTGCTAAAATAGATTGGAATGCTTTTGCCGTTCGTCCGCGAACTTTTCGCGGAGGTGGAACAATTACCTGCCTTCACGCGTGCCGCCTCCCATCTGCGGGAGAGCGCGGAGCGGATGAGTGTCACTGGACTGTCCTCGGCGGCCAAGGCGCTGATCATTGTTTTATTGCGGCGCACGGTCGAGCGTCCGTTTGTGCTGGTGGTGGCTGACAACCAAGCGGCTGAAGAGTTGTTGCCGGTGTTGCGCGCCTTCTGCGAACTGACCGGAGCGGCGGATCCAGATTCGGTCGTCAGTCTGCCGGCGCGCGATGTCCTTCCCTTCCAGAATTTGTCGCCCCATCCGGAGATTCAGGAAGAACGCGCTACGGCGTTGTGGAAGATCGCTACGGGACGCGCTGCTATCGTGATTTCGCCGGTGACAGCGACCACGATTCTTCTTCGCTCTCCCGAGTACTACGCTGAGTTGGCGCGGGTTCTGCGCCGTGGGGAGAGTTTTGACCTGGAGAAGTTGCTCGAGCACCTGAACACGGTCGGCTACAGCGCTACCGATGTGGTGGAGATGCCGGGGCAGTATGCGGCTCGCGGCGGGATTCTGGATGTGTACTCTCCGGAAGCGGACCGGCCGGTGCGCGTCGAGTTTTTTGGGGATGAAATCGAGTCGATGCGCAAGTTCGATCCGGCGAGTCAGCGGTCTTCAAACCCGGTGGATGAAGCACTGCTTCTGCCTTTGACGGAAACGCCGGTCACGGAAGAACTGCTTGGTTCGATCAATGCGCGGCTTTCGGGGAAACGCATCGCGGGGTCGCCTGAGATTGTGGAGCAAGCGATGCGCGACTCGGGCGCGGGAGTTTTTCCGGGGTGGGAGTTTTACGCTCCGGTGGCGGGCGCCGACCGCAGTATTTTCGGGCTGCTTCCGGAAGCGCGGGTGATTCTCGACGAACCCGAAGCATTGGCGCAAGAACTCGACAAGGTCTGGGCGCGCATTGAAGAGGCGCACGAGCGCAGTGGAGTGGGAAACCTGGTTCGTCCCGCCGATCTTTATCTGACGCCGGAAAGCTGGCGGGAAAAAACTGCGGCGCTTGCAGGAGCCGATTTCGAATATCTGGCGATGGCGCGTGAGGCCCACGAGGGACGAACGGAAGCTGCCTTTCTTTCGCAGCCGGCCACGCGCTTCCACGGCGCGGTGCCCGCGATGATCGAGCAAGTTCAGAAGTTGGTGGTCGGTGGCATGCAGGTAGTTCTTGCCGTCCCCAACACGGGAGAAGTCGAGCGGCTCGCCGACATGTTCACCGAGTACAACGCTTCGTATCGTCTGGGAAGCCGCACCCGCAGCGGAGAAAGCTATGCCGACGAAACTTCTTATTTTGCGGGCGATGTTTTCACCACCACGCTGTTGAAGGCTTACCTTCCCGACGGCTTCGTTTTGCCGGAAGCGCATCTCGCGATTTTTGGGGCGCGCGATCTGTTCGACGAATCGCATCTGGTGGCGGCGCGTCCGCAACGGCAGAAATCGAAAGTCTCGGCGTTTCTTTCCGACTTCCGCGATTTGCAGGTTGGCGACTACGTTGTTCATGTGGAGCATGGCATCGGGCAGTATCAGGGTCTGAAGGAAATCAACCAGGGCGACGGGGCCGCGGAATTCATGCTGCTCGAGTACGCCGAAAGCGCCCGGCTCTACGTTCCGCTTACACGGCTCGATCTGGTGCAGAAATATCGTTCGTCGGAGGGTGCGAAACCTCTCCTGAATCACCTTGGCAGCGCCGCTTGGGGCAAGACCAAAGCGCGCGTGCGCAAGGCGATGAAGGACATGACGGATGAATTGCTCAAGCTCTATGCGCAGCGCCAGTCCGCTCGGGGGCACATTTTTCCTCCGGACACCGAGTGGATGAAAGAGTTCGAGGATTCGTTCGAATATAACGAGACTGAGGACCAGGCGCAGGCGATCGCGGACGTGAAGCGTGACATGGAGTCGCAACTCCCGATGGATCGTCTGCTGTGCGGCGACGTCGGTTACGGCAAAACTGAAGTTGCGATGCGTGCAGCCTTCAAGGCTCTGAGCGACAACAAGCAAGTTGCCGTGCTTGCGCCTACTACTGTCCTTGCGTTCCAGCACTATGAAACCTTCAAGCAGCGCTTCGCGCCGTTTCCGTTGACGGTCGAAATGATCAGCCGCTTCCGGACGCCGAAGCAGGTCAAGGAAATTTTGCAAAGAGTGGAAGCCGGCAAAGTGGACATCCTGATCGGGACCCACCGCCTGCTGTCAAAGGATGTGAAGTTCGCCGACCTCGGCCTACTGGTGGTCGATGAGGAGCAACGCTTCGGCGTCCGCCACAAAGAACGCATCAAGCAGATGCGCACGGAAGTGGACGTACTCACCATGTCAGCGACGCCGATTCCGCGCACTCTGCATATGTCGCTGGTGGGACTGCGCGATATGAGCGTGATCGAAACGCCGCCCAAAGATCGCATGGCCATTCAGACGGTGGTCGCGAACTGGGACGAAAAACTCATGCAGTCGGCGATCGAGCAGGAGCTCGACCGCGGCGGCCAGGTTTATTTCGTCCACAATCGCATTGACACCATCTGGGAGATTGCGGCCAAGATTCAAACAATGGCTCCGACAGCGCGTATTGCCGTGGGCCACGGGCAGATGGGCGAAGGGGAGTTGGAAAAAGTGATGCTGAAATTTATGCATCACGAAGCCGACATCCTGGTCTCGACCACGATTATCGAGAACGGGCTGGACATCCCTCTGTGCAATACGATCCTGATCAATCGTGCCGACCGGCTGGGTTTGTCGGAGCTTTATCAACTTCGCGGACGGGTGGGCCGCTCGAGCCGGCGCGCTTATGCGTACCTGCTTTTGCCCGCCGAGATTGAGTTGACGCCGGTCGCGCGACGTCGTCTGGCCGCGCTCAAGGAGTTCTCCGACTTGGGCGCAGGCTTCAAGATTGCCGCCCTTGATCTTGAACTGCGGGGCGCGGGAAATCTTCTGGGCGGGGAACAGAGTGGCCACATCGAAGCGGTTGGGTTCGAACTTTATACGCAGATGCTGGAGCGCGCAGTGCGCGAGATGAAGGGCGAGGCGGGCGTTGAAGTGACGGAAATCCAGCTCAATCTCGGCCTGAACATCCGCATTCCGTCCGATTATATAAAGGAAGAGAACCAGCGTCTGCGCATGTACAAGCGAGTCGCGGGCGTGGAGACCGAATCGCAGTTGCACGACGTGCGCGCCGAGCTGATCGATCGCTACGGCGAGACGCCTCGCGCGGTTCGCAACCTGCTTGATTACGCGGCGCTTAAGCTGCAGGCGATTCGGGTCGGCGCCAATGCTATTGAGCGCAAGCGCGAATTCGTGAGCATCAAGTTCAGCCAGACGGCTGCGATTGATCCCGGCAAGCTGGCGCGCTTTGTGGCGTCGCAGCGGGGCACGCAATTTGCTCCGGATGGGACACTGAAGTTCTCGATCAAGATCGACAGCGCCGAAGGAATATTGCAAACGCTGCGTGATTTGCTGGAAGAACTGGAAGCGCGGGAGGTTCCCGCAGAGGCTAGGTAGGGACGCACGCCAGCTGACGGAGGCTCGACAATTGCTACGACACGGTCATCCGTTTCAATGGCGATGCACGAATGTCAACGCTTGCATGGCCGCCATGCACGTCCAAAAAACCGAGGAGCGCGCGAAACCGGAAAGAATGTTTAGGGTTTTTGCTTCGGCGTGCTCGCGGATGAGTTCTACCCGCTGACGGTGCCAGAAGTTTGCGAGCCAACTGCAAACGACACAAACGGCCAGCGTGGCTAATGCGACGTAATCCCAATCGGCGAACCAGGGCGGTAACTTCCAGAATCGGAGGATAACATTCACGAACGTCACACCTGCGAAGACGGTCGTTGCCCCGTCAGTGGCGTTGTCAAAGCCCAACTTCTTGAGGTTCATTTTGCGGTCCAGCCTCCTTGAGTTGAAAGCTACCCGACGAATCTTACCCCTTCGACTCTCCCGGTCGCCAGCCGCAAACGCCAGCAGTTACAATGATTCCGCAAGGAGCCCGATGCACGACCGACGAACGCATAGCGACCGCCGCAAGATCCGGAGAGTCCGCAAAGCGATTTTCCCCGCGGCCGGATTGGGCACCCGCTTCCTTCCGGCCACCAAAGCCCAGCCGAAAGAGATGCTTCCGCTGGTCGATAAGCCCATCATTCAGTATGGCGTGGAAGAGGCAGTGGCGGCGGGGTGCGATCAGATCATCATGATCACCGGGCGCGGCAAGAGCGCCATCGAAGATCATTTCGACGTCAGCTACGAACTGGAAAAGATGCTCGAAGAAAAAGGCAAGCACGACTTGCTCAAGATCGTGCGCCAGATTTCAGACATGATCTACGTGGCCTATGTGCGTCAGAAGGAGGCGCTGGGCCTGGGACACGCGGTACTCACGGCGCGCGAACTGATTGGCGACGAACCTTTTGCCACGCTGCTGGCCGACGACGTCATCGACGCAAAAGTACCAGTGCTTAAGCAGTTGATGAATGTTTTCGATGAGAAACATTGTTCGGTGATCGCGACGCAGGTCGTCGACGGGCCGGCGATCTCCTCTTATGGTGTGCTGAAGGCGAAAGAGGTCGCGGGCTCTGGTGGAAAACTCTTCGAAGTTCTCGATTTGGTGGAAAAGCCTAGGCTCGCGGATGCGCCTTCGAATCTGGCCGTGATCGGACGCTACATTCTGACGCCGGCGGTCTTCGAAACGCTCTCCGATATCAAGCCGGGCGCGGGCGGCGAGTTGCAATTGACGGATGGGTTACGCGGCCTTCTGCAGCGCGAAAAGATGTATGCCTACGTTTACGAAGGACGCCGCCATGACACCGGAGACAAACTCGGCTTCCTCAAAGCTACGGTTGAGTTTGCCTTGAAGCGTGAGGATTTGGGCGGGGAGTTCCGGGAGTATCTAAAGCAATTAAAACTCTGAGGGTTCGCCGAACTGTGCTCGGTTGGGCGGACGAATGCGTCCGCCCCTACGCGAGATTGGCTGCTTTCAGCTTCTTCGATTTTTCATCCACGCCGCGCGCGAGTTTCTCTTTGTGCGTTGCCAGTTTCTTCGCGATTGCGGCATCCGCGAGCCCAAGTATCTGTGCCGCGAGGATTCCGGCGTTAGTTGCGCCGGGCTTGCCGATGGCGACGGTTGCTACAGGAATACCGGCCGGCATTTGCACGGTTGCGAGCAAGGAATCCAGGCCCTGGAGGGATGTGGAAGGAATCGGGACGCCAATCACGGGCACGGTTGTGTGCGCCGCGATCACGCCCGCCAGGTGTGCCGCCCCGCCTGCGCCCGCGATGATGACGCGAATGCCACGTGCAGCGGCCTTGCGAGCATAATCTGCCGTGCGATCGGGGGACCGATGCGCTGAAGTCACGTCTATTTCATACGCGATCCCGAATTCTTCGAGAGCTTTTCCGGCTTCGCGCATGATCTCCAGGTCGGAGTCGCTGCCCATTACGATTGAAACGAGTGGCTTGGTCATTGTCAGTTATTGTTCGTCTTAGTTGGCTTTTGTGAGTTGTAAATACAATTGTCATCCTGAGCGAAGCGAAGGACCCCTACTCCCGGCACACATTGGGGGGTGAGCAGGGGTCCTTCGCTTCGCTCAGGATGACAACTCTTGTTTGGTGACGAGTCAAAGTTAATCCCTCTAATTTATGAGACGCTAGTTCTTCTTCAGCGCCCGCGCTGCAATGTCTTTTCTATAGTGGGCGCCATCGAAGTTGATTTTCGCGCACGCTTGGTAGGCGCGCTGCACGGCCGTTTCCAATTCCGCGGCGCACGCCGCTATCCCGAGCACGCGGCCGCCGGAAGTATAGAAGGCCTCGTCCCGTTTCGAGGTGCCGGCATGGAAGACTTTTACGCCGTCCAGTTTCGCCGCATCTTCCAGTCCGGTGATCTTCTTGCCCGCCTCGTAGGCTCCCGGATAACCGCCCGAAGCCATTACCACACACACCGCCGCGTCGTCCGACCATTTGAAATCGCCATCGCTGGTGCGGCCGTCGATGGACGCCTCGATTGCTTCAACCAAGTCGCTTTCGAGGCGCATCAGAATGGGCTGCGTCTCCGGATCGCCGAAGCGGCAGTTGAATTCGAGCACCATGGGGCCGCGCGCGGTCATCATCAGGCCGCAATAGAGAATGCCTTTATACTCCGCACCTTCGCCCTTCATGCCGGCGACGACGGGGCGCGCGATGTGGGCGACGAGCCAGTCGCGCATCTGGTCATCCACGATGGTCGGTGTGGTGTAGGCGCCCATGCCACCGGTGTTCGGGCCGGTATCGCCGTCGCCCACGCGCTTGTGATCTTGCGCAGCGACCAGCGGCGCCACGCGTTCGCCGTCGCTTACGACCAGGAACGAAAGTTCGTCGCCTTGCAGAAATTCTTCCAGCACCACACGCGAGCCGGCTACGCCCAGCATTCTTCCGCTGAGCATCTCATTGGCTACGGTCGAGGCTTCGTCCTTGGTCTTGGCGATAACGACGCCCTTGCCTGCGGCCAGTCCGTCGGCCTTCACGACGATAGGAGTATGAAAATGCGGCAGCGCATTGCGGACTTGTTGCGCAGAATCGCAGATCGCATAGTGCGCGGTGGGAATGCGGTGGCGTTGGAGGAATTCCTTGGCGAAGCTCTTGCTGGTTTCAAGCCGTGCGGCGGATCGGGTTGGGCCAAATGTGCGCCAGCCTCTTCGCGTGAATTCGTCTACTACGCCGAGCATGAGCGGCAATTCCGGTCCGACGATCGTGAGGTCGGGCTGAATCTGGTTCGCGAGCGCGATCATTGAGTCGAGGTTTTTTACGTCGACCGGGACGCACTCCGCCTCATCCGCGATCCCGCCGTTCCCCGGCGCGCAGTAGATTTTCGCAACCCGCGGCGACTGCCGGAGCTTCCAAACCAAGGCGTGCTCGCGTCCGCCGCTGCCGATGACGAGGAGCTTCATAGTCGAGACATTCAAGGGTAGGGGCGGGAGAAGATGATGTCAAACGAGAACCGATGGCAGAGGGCAGAACTTTCGGTTAACTACGTTTAATCCCGCCGTATAATCTGCTAGCGTGATCACAGTTTCCAAAGAGGACTACCTTAAGGCGATTCTCGAGGCTGAGAGCGAAGGGGAGAGCGTTATTTCGGCGACGCTTGCGCACTGGCTCAAAGTTTCGCCTCCGGCGGTAACGATGGCGGTGCGCCGACTGAAGAAAGACGGCCTGGTGCGGGTAAATGCCGACGGGCGCGTTCGCCTGACCGCCGCCGGACGAAAGATTGCCCGCAAGCTGACGGTTCGCCACCACCTGATCGAGCGCATGCTCGCCGAAATTTTCGGGATGGAATGGTACAAGGTGCACGACGAAGCGGAGCGGTTGGAACATGCTGTCTCACCCGATTTCGAGGCCAGGCTGCTGGTGAAGCTTGGGCGTGGAGTCGCGTGTCCGCATGGCAACCTGACTGAACTGGAAAGTCCCGCCAGCCGGCGTCGTCGTGGCTTGCTGCTGCTCTCGGAAGCTGAGGTGGGGAAGAACTATGTGGTAAGCGGGATTTACGAGCGCGATCGGCACCTGTTGGAGTTTCTGGAGGATCGCGGTATTCGGCCCGGGGCAAGGCTCAGCTTGGTCGAGAGTAACTACGATAAGACGTTGTCGATCCGGACTTCTGTGCGCACCGTGGTTTTAGGCCGGCCCGCAGCCGACAGAGTGTGGATTTCTCCAGTGCCGTCCCGTCCTCTATGAATTCACTATTAACTATGATTAACATCGTGGTATATACTCCAGTTGATTTGTGGGGTTCTGGGAAGCATAGAAGATGAGAGAGGGAGAAGGAACGACGGACACGAGTGTGCTGGCGGGCTCCCGCTTGCCGCCCTCCGGCGAGCGGAGTGGCGGGCACGTGTCTTTGGAAGGCGTGCACAGTTCCATCGAGGTGCCGCATCATGAGGCCGGGTTCTGGGAACAGTGGCGGGCTTTTGTCGGCCCGGCGATTCTGGTCAGCGTCGGATACATGGATCCAGGTAACTGGGGGACGGACCTGCAGGGCGGCGCTCAGTACAAATACGGGCTCTTGTGGGTGGTCGGACTCGCCAGCCTGATGGCGATCTTCATGCAGGTGATTTCGGCCCGCTTGGGCGTAGTGACCGGGAAGGATCTTGCCCAGTGCTGCCGCGACTGGTATCCCAAGTGGACGCGTTGGCCGAACTGGCTGATGAGCGAAGTGGCCATTGGCGCCTGCGACCTGGCGGAGGTGCTCGGCAGTGCAGTGGCCCTCAATCTACTGTTCCATATCCCCTTGTTGTGGGCGGTCATCATCACGGGCCTGGACGTGCTGCTGCTCCTGGCATTGCAGCGGTTTGGGATGCGCACGATCGAGGCTGTGGTCCTGTTGCTGATCGCGACCATTGGGGTGTGCTACTTCATCGAGATTTTTATTCTCCCGCAAACCCAGCCCAGTTTTCTGGAAATGGGACGGGCACTGATTTCGCCGCACCTCCGTCAAGCGGGGATCTTATATCTGGCCATCGGTATCATCGGCGCGACGGTGATGCCTCACAACCTGTATCTGCACTCAGCCCTGGTACAGAGCCGCAAGTTCCAGAAGGACGAACCGTCCATACGGAGCGCGATCCGCTTCAACAGCATTGACTCGATCGTGGCCCTGACCATTGCCTTCTTCGTCAACGCGGCGATTCTGGTGCTTGCGGCCATGGTGTTCTTCGGTAAGGAAAGCGTGACCGCTTCGGGCGGGCATGTGATTAGGTTCAGCGCCAGCAGCGATTGGATTCGAGTCGCTTACTTGACGCTGGCGCCGTTGTTAGGGACGGCGGCTGCCAGCACTCTGTTTGCGGTGGCGCTGCTGGCGAGCGGGCAGAGCAGCACCATCACGGGGACACTCGCGGGGCAGGTGGTGATGGAAGGCTTCATGCATTGGCGAATCCAGCCCTGGGTGCGGCGGCTCATCACTCGCACATTAGCCATCCTGCCGGCGGTGTTTATTATCGGGCTGCGCGGTGACAGCAGCGTTACGGATCTGCTTACCCTCAGCCAAGTGGTGCTGGCGCTGCAGCTTCCGTTTGCCATGTTCCCGCTGCTGCATTTCACCAGTTCGCGCAAGCGAATGGGGACTTGGAAGAACGGCTGGTTTCTGCTGGCCGCCGGTTGGGGCAGTGCTATTCTGATCACCACGATGGACATCTACGGCGTACCGGACTCGCTCAAAGCCGCGTGGCAGGTTGTCATCGGCGGATAAGGCCGCAAGGAGAGAGGACAGGAACGGAACAACGATGTACGACACCATTCTGGTGACATTGGACGGCACGCCGAGTGACCGGGCGATTATCGAGCACATCAAGAGGCTCGCTAAGCTTGCTAACAGCCGTCTGGTGCTGCTGCACGTGGCCGATGGATGGGCGGCTAGAACTTACGGCCCGGACGCCGTGAGTCCGGAAATCGCCGAGGACACGGCGTATCTGGAAAAAGTGCTGGCCGAGTTTCAATCGGCTGGGATTCCTGCGCAGGCCGAACTGGCGTATGGTGAACCGGCCGAGCAGATCATCAAATGGGTGGAGCAGAAACGATGCGATCTGGTGGCCATGAGCACGCATGGGCACCGTTTTCTGGCCGACATATTCCTGGGCGCGACTGCCACTCGAGTCCGGCATAGTATCGCTGTACCTATCCTGCTCCTCAAGGCGAAATAAACGGGTTATTTCGCTCCACTGAAAACCGCGATCGGCCGTACGCCTCCACGCAAACCAGCTCTGCCTCCACGGGGGTTCAAAACCAATTACAATATCTGGTTCCCATTCTCGCTTGCGCCCGCTCCTGTGCTGGCGCTCATAAAAGGAAGGCAATCATGTCATCGAATAGCTTTGGCGCCCGCGCTACTTTCAAAGTCGGCAAGAAAGAATACGAGATCTACCGGCTCGACGCTCTTGACAAGCAGGGTATCTCCACGCGGCACCTGCCGTTTTCGCTGCGTATTCTGCTGGAGAACCTGCTCCGTACTGAAGACGGGCATAACGTGACTCAGGGTGAAATTCGCGCGCTGGCGGCTTGGAACAAAAATTCGAAGCCGGAAAAGGAAATTGCTTTCACCCCCAGCCGCGTGCTGCTGCAGGATTTCACCGGAGTGCCGGCGGTGGTCGATCTGGCCGCCATGCGTGATGCCATGAAACGCCTGGGCGGAGATGCCAAGCTCATCAATCCGCTGCAGCCTGCGGAGCTCGTCATCGACCACTCGGTGCAGGTCGATGAATTCGGGTCATCCAAAGCATTTGATGTGAACGCGCTGCTTGAATTCCAGCGGAACAAGGAACGCTACGCGTTTCTGCGCTGGGGACAGACCGGCTTTCGCAATCTCGCGATCGTGCCGCCAGACACCGGCATCGTCCACCAGGTGAACCTGGAGTATCTTGCGCGGGTGGTGTTTGTGCACGAAGAAGGCGGCAAGCGCACCGCCTATCCTGACACGCTGGTCGGCACCGACTCGCACACCACCATGGTCAATGGACTCGGCGTGCTGGGCTGGGGCGTGGGAGGCATTGAGGCCGAGGCCGCCATGCTGGGACAGCCTGTCTCCATGCTGATCCCGCTCGTCGTCGGCGTGAAACTCACCGGGCGCCTGCGCGAAGGCGCCACGGCAACCGATCTTGTGCTTACCATCACCGAGATGCTGCGCAAACATGGCGTCGTCGGCAAGTTTGTCGAGTACTTCGGCCCCGGGCTGCAGGACCTGCCGCTCGCGGATCGTGCGACGATTGCGAACATGGCTCCCGAATATGGGGCGACCTGCGGCATCTTCCCGATCGACAAAGAAAGCGTGCGCTACCTGAAGCTCACCGGCCGCAGCGACGAGCAGATCGCGCTGGTCGAAGCGTACGCTCGCGAGCAGGGACTTTTCCACGATGCGAAAACGCCGGAAGCAGAATACTCCGAGCTGCTGAGTCTTGATCTGGCCACGGTCGAATCGAGTCTTGCCGGACCGAAGCGACCGCAGGATCGAGTTGTGCTGTCTAAAGCAGGCGAATCGTTTGCGCTTGCGTTGCCTTCGCTGATCAAGCCGAAGGTTAAGGCATCCGCTGCGGCTCCAACCGAATCAGCGGGCAAGCAGGTCGCTGCAAAGCAAATCAGTCGCTGGGAACAGGAGGGTGGAAGTCCGACCGCAGTTGGTGTCGAGGACCCGAACGTGCACGAACACGTTTCGACGAACGGCAACGCGCTGCACCACGGCAGCGTGGTGATCGCGGCGATCACCAGTTGTACCAACACGTCAAACCCGTCGGTGATGCTGGCCGCCGGACTGCTGGCGAAGAAGGCGGTGGAACGCGGTCTCGAAGTCCCGGCAACCGTGAAGACTTCGCTTGCTCCGGGATCGAAAGTTGTGCTCGACTATCTCGAAAAGGCCGGCCTGATGCCGTACCTGGAGAAGCTGAAGTTTCACATTGTCGGCTACGGCTGCACCACCTGCATTGGAAACTCCGGTCCGCTGCCGGTGGAAGTCTCGAAGGAAATCGACGAGAAAAATCTGGTGGTTGCTTCGGTGCTCTCCGGCAATCGCAACTTTGAGGGTCGGATCAATTCCGAAGTTCGCGCCAACTACCTGATGTCACCGCCGCTGGTGGTGGCGTTTGCTCTGGCTGGCCGCATTGATATTGACCTGCGCAAGGATCCCGTCGGAAAAGGCAAGGACGGCAAGCCGGTTTATCTCGCCGACATCTGGCCCTCGCAGTCGGAAGTCGAGCGAGCGATGGCGAGCGCGATTACATCGGAGATGTTCCGCAAGAGCTATGGCGAGGTATACGCGGGAGACGAGCGGTGGCGCGGGCTGCCGGTTCCGAAGGGCGAGACATATGCCTGGGAGAAAGATTCCACCTACATTCGGCAGGCGCCGTATTTCGATGACATGACGCTCAAGCCGTCGGCGGTTGAGGACATCAAGGGGGCGCGCGTGCTGGCCGTGCTGGGCGACAGTGTCACCACGGACCATATCTCCCCCGCGGGTTCGATTAAGAAAGACGGACCCGCCGGAAAATACCTTGTTGCGCACGGTGTGCACCCTGCAGATTTCAATTCTTACGGATCGCGCCGCGGCAATCACGAAGTCATGGTGCGCGGCACGTTCGCCAACGTCCGCTTGCGCAATAAAATGGTGAGCACCGAAGGTGGATTCACCCGCCACCTGCCCGATGGCGCCGAAATGTCAATCTTCGACGCGTCGGAAAAGTACCATACCGAAAAAGTGCCGCTGGTGATTCTTGCGGGTAAGGAATATGGCTCGGGATCTTCGCGTGACTGGGCGGCGAAGGGACCGCGGTTGCTTGGCGTTCGCGCCGTGATTGCGGAAAGCTACGAACGCATTCACCGCTCCAACCTGGTCGGCATGGGCATTCTGCCACTGCAGTTTCTGCCGGGAGCAAATGCCGAGACGCTGAAGTTGACCGGCGAAGAGGTCTTCGAGATCGCGGGCATTCGCGAAGTGGTTGAGAAATTTTCTTCCGGCCGCAAAATTACCGTGCGCTTGAAGGGCGGGAAGACGTCGGAATTTCAAGCGATCGTTCGTATAGACACTCCGCAGGAAGCTCTCTACTACGCCAACGGAGGCATACTTCAGTACGTGCTGCGGCAGTTGCTGGCGGGGAAAGCGCAACCGGAAGCGGTGACCGCGTAGCTGCCGAGGTTGGCACAATCCGTGGCACTTGCAATTTCTAACCGCGTGCTAATCTCAAATTCCCATGTCGGTTGCCGCCCAGTACATCCCTGCCGCGTATAGCTTGACCGCGGTTGGCGTGTGGGGTGCCAGTGATTTCCTCGGTGGTGTGGGCGCACGGCGGGCGAACGCATTTCTATTCACGGCTATTGTGCACATCAGCGGCTTGGTCGCGGTCGGCACTCTTGCGTTGATAACTCATGCGCCGTTTCCGGGAAACTCGAGCCTCACTTGGTCGCTGATGGCCGGGTCGGTCGGGGGCATCGCCCTGGCTTTGTTCTATCGTTCATTAGCCAGCGGAAATATGGGGCTGGTTGCACCTGTGGCGGCTGTTCTGGGCGCTGCGATTCCGACTATCGCGACCGCCTTCGCGGAGGGCGTTCCGGGCTATCGCCACGTGTTCGGCTTTATTCTCGCCGGAATCGGGGTCTGGCTCATCTCGCGTAGCGAAGGCGGCGCTGGCCGTCCCGAAGGTATAGGCATGGCGGTGCTCGCTGGAGTCGGCTTCGCTGGCTTTTATCTTTGCATTCACCAGGCCGGCAACGCTTCTGCATTGTGGGTCGCCGCCTGCTCGCGGTCCGCTTCTTTATTGGTTACGGCAGCGTTCGTTTTGTTCGGAAGACACCTGCGCGCGGTGCCTGCGGCTGTACTCGGCCTGGCTATGGTTTGCGGAGTTCTCGACGTTGCCGGCACCGCCGTCTTCATCCGTGCATCTCAGATCGGGCGTCTGGACGATGCGGTGGTGCTCAGCTCGCTCTATCCCGCGATTACCGTTCTGCTCGCGCGCTTTTTTTTGCACGAACACTTCAGCCGGGCGCGGACTATCGGGATGGTCGCCGCTTTGGCGGCGGTGCCCATGATCGCGGGATGAGGATATTCCATATTCAGGAATATGGAACACACATTGCAAAATCGTACGATATGTTGTACATTCTGTATGTTCCTTATTCTGGAATATGGAATATTACGATGAATCTGAGTCCGCAGGACGCGGTAGTCGTGCTGAAGCTTCTGGCTGCAGGGTACAAACACTGGACCTACGCCCAGCTTGGGGAAGAGCTTGCCTTGAGCCCCTCTCAAGTATTTCGCTCGGTGGAGCGGGCAGAGGCAGTCCGACTGGTGGATCCCAGCTTCCGCACAGTTCCGCCAGCGCCGTCGCCGGACTCGCGAGGTCAGGACCGTCCCGTTCTGCCTTGGCCAAACCGAGCGAACTTAAAAGAGTTCCTGATCCACGGTGTGAAATACGCCTTTCCCGCCCGTCGCGGCGGCTTAGTGCGGGGAATGCCGACTGCCCATGCAGCTCCCCCGCTCAGCCAGCAGATTGCCGAATCCTTTGAGCCTCCGCCGGTTTGGCCCGATGCCGAGGGCACAGTACGAGGATTGGAGTTCTCCCCGCTGTACAAGAATGTACCGGCAGCAGCTCGGCGCGATCCGAAACTCTATGAACTGCTGGCGCTTGTGGATGCCATTCGCGACGGCAGGGCACGCGAGCGAGAGACTGCGATCCGCGAACTGACCACGAGGATCGACGAATGGTGAGCCCATCGCAAAACCCGAATGCCGGGCTGCTCCTTTCCGCAGTGCAGAAGCTTGTTCCGTTGCTCGATCAGATGGTTTTTGTTGGTGGGTGCGCCGCCGGTTTGTTAATTACCGATCCGGGCGCCGCTCCCGTCCGTCCGACCGTCGACGTCGATGCCATCGTCGAAATTACGTCTTACCCGGAATTAGTTGCGCTTGAAGCTCGCCTGCGGGAGTTAGGTTTCGAGCAACCACACGAGGCGGGTGCGCCGCTTTGCCGGTGGATTCAAGGAGACGTAACTTTCGATCTGATGCCCACGGATTCCACGATTCTGGGTTTTACCAATCGCTGGTATGCTCCAGCCCTGAAGAACGCCGAGCTCGTAGAGGTACATGACCACCAAATCCGGCTAATTTCAGCTCCCTATTTCTTGGCGACCAAGCTCGAAGCTTTTCATGGACGCGGCCAATTCGATTACCGCATGAGCCGCGATCTTGAGGATATTGTTACCGTAGTGGACGGCCGGCCGCAAGTCATCGCCGAAGTGCACCAATGCGGGGATCGGCTGCGGCAATACCTGACAGACCAATTTTCAAGGCTGCTCTCTGAGCGTGATTTCCTGGAAGCTCTGCCCGGCCACTTACAGCCAGACGCTGTCAGTCAGCAGCGCATTCGTGTTGTCTTGGACCGCATGCAGCAGATTGTTGGAAGAGGGTGATCTGTGCTTCTTGTCGAAGTCCGCAACCTGACCAAGACTTTCGATCTCGCTGAATCCTCGTTCAGCGACCATCAGTATGGTGGCGGCGCTGGCGGCGGTTCCGATGATCGCGGGGTGAAGAGATGTGGTGGCGGAATTGGATGGAACGAAGCTATCATCTTTGACGTATAAGGATCTGAGGGAGAAGCATGAAAACGCTGAAAACCTCATTGATCGCCAGTGTTATTGCGACCGCGGCCGGTTTTGGGGCCTGGGAATTTGGTGTAGCGCAGAGGATTTGGCCGGCCCATCCTCAAATCGCCGACTTTCTGCTGGTCCTCTTCACTGCCATTGCGGTTCAAATTGCCTGGCCGAGGCTAACTAACGAACAAGGCAACCAGGGCTGACGCCGCTCTTCAATCGCTGATACTCTCTCCCCGTGCCCTTGCTCGAAGTCCGTAACCTGACCAAGGTTTTTGATCTGAGCGAATCTGCCTTCGCCGGCCCCCGCTTGGGCGAAGTTCGCGCCGTGGACGAGGTCTCGCTTGATATTTGCGAAGGCGAAACGCTGGGGCTGGTGGGCGAATCGGGCTCCGGCAAGAGCACGCTGGGGCGGCTTGTCCTCCGCCTCATCGAACCTACTTCGGGTGCGATCCTCTTCGATGGCATCGATCTGCTGAAGGCCAAGGGTTCCGAACTGCGCCGACTTCGCCGCGACCTGCAGATCGTCTTCCAGGACCCGTTCGGTTCGCTCGACCCGCGCTTCCGGGTAGAGGACGTGATCGCCGAGCCGCTAATTCTTCATCAGAAGGTCGGCGGCGAAAGTCTCGGCCGCGATTCCCGCCGCCAGCGCGTTGCGGAACTTTTGAGCGCTGTGGGGATGGATGAATCGGCCATGCCCCGTTATCCGCACGAGTTTTCGGGAGGACAGCGGCAGCGCATCGGAATTGCCCGCGCTCTGGCGCTGCGGCCGAAGTTTATTGTCGCCGATGAACCAGTTTCGGCTCTCGATGTCAGCGTCGGAGCCCAGATCGTGAATCTACTGCAGCAACTGCAGCGCGATTTCGGCCTCACTTATTTGTTCATCTCGCACTCCATGCCGGTGGTGCGCTATCTGTCGACGCGCATTGCGGCGATGTATCGCGGCAAGATCGTTGAAATTGGGCGCACGGAGCAGATCACTGCTCATCCGCAGCACGCTTACACTCAGAAATTGCTGGCAGCGACTCCGGAGATGGCGGCGTCGTAGTAGTTCCTCGATACAACTTGTCCTTCCGGCGGAAGGAAACTACAATCTCTTTCTGTTTTGGGAGAGAAAATATGGCGACCAACCCTTCCGTGCCACCGCAGATCTCGCCGGTACCATCGCAGCCCGCGGCGGTACTCGCCCCGCTGTCTGAAGGACAGCGCCTCATCTACACTCTCTCTGCGCCCAGCAGGACCTTTACCGATCTTCGCAGGAACGCCAGCTGGTGGGCGCCGTTCCTGATCATTGCGGTCGTTTCCACGATATTTATCTATGTCGTCGATCAGAAGGTTGGCTTCCGCAAGGTAGTGGAGAATCAGATCCAGTTGCAACCCAAGCAGGCCGATCGTATTGACAGCTTGCCGGCCGATCAACGCCAAAAGATTATTCAACAGCAGGTCAGTGTTACCAAAATAATTTCCTACGCTGTCCCCGTTATTGCGCTCGGCTTGTATGCAGCCTTCGCCGGAGTCCTGTTCGCCACCCTCAAGTTCGGCGCGAGCGCTGAGTTGAAATACAAGACTCTGTTTGCTTTGATTGTCTATACCCGGCTGCCGATGCTGCTGACAACGCTGCTGGCGATGCTGTCGCTTGTGGCGGGAGTCAGCGGCGATGCATTTAACATTGAGAACCCGGTGGCTACCAATGCCGGATATTTTATTGGCACGGACGGCTCTCCGGTGCTGCGGGCGCTGCTTTCACCGTTTGATGTCTTCACTATCTGGACATTGGTATTGACCGCCATCGGCATTACTTGCATCAGTAACGTTAAACGCGGGACCGCGTTCGCCGTAGTCTTCGGGTGGTTCGCAGTAGTGGTCCTGGGTAGGGTGGCCCTGGCCGTGGCAACTTCCTGAGCTGTGACAAAAGTCATCGCTCTCCTGATCGGCCGATATTAGCCTCTGCGGTTACCTCCCGGAGGATTTATGGGCCGCTTCCTTTTCCTACTCGTTCTATGTGTCGTGATCAGTTCTCTACTGTCCGCCCAATCCGCGAATCCCGCTGCCTCTTGCATTGAGTGCCACAGCAAGCAGACGCCCAACATCGTTTCCGACTGGAAACTGAGCAAGCACAGCCAAATGGAAGTGACCTGCGTCGCCTGCCACGGCGATCAGCACCAGTCGGCGAGCGACGTGTCGAAGGTGAAGATTCCGACGCCTGAAACCTGCGCCCAGTGCCACCAGACGCAGGTCGAGCAGTACAAGCACGGCAAACACTCCAAAGCGTGGGCCGCCATGCTCGCGATGCCGACCATTCACTGGCAACCAATGGCGATGATTGAGGGCCAAAAAGGTTGCGGCGGTTGCCACAAGATCGGCGAGAAGCCGGTGGAGGAGATCGCCAAGCTGCGGCAGCACGGCAGCGAATTCGGTGTGGCTTCGTGCGACTCCTGCCACACGCGGCATACGTTCTCGGTTGAAGAGGCCAAGTCGCCGCAAGCGTGCGAGACGTGCCACATGGGATTCGACCATCCCCAGTGGGAGATGTATTCGTCGTCGAAGCACGGCGTGCGTACGGATTTGAAGCAGCGCGGGATTCTGCCCGCCGGTGCCGCCGCTCCGACTTGCCAGACCTGTCACATGCAGAATGGCGATCACGGCGTGCGTACGGCCTGGGGATTTCTGGCGGTTCGTCTGCCGCTGCCGGAAGACAAACAGTGGGCCGCGGATCGCGCCACGATTCTGCAGGCTCTCGGCGTGCTCGATCCTGAGGGCAAGCCGACTGCGCTGGTGGCGACGGTGCAAGCTGCCGACCTTGCGCGTCTGACCCAGGAAGACTGGCAGGGTGAGCGCGACAAGATGCTGAGGACCTGCAACCAGTGCCACTCCGGGAACTTTGCGCGGCAACAGTTGGAAGCGGGCGATGACATGATCAAGAACGCGGACCACCTGATGGCCGAGGCGATCAAGATCATTGCCGACCTATATAAAGACAAGGTGCTTCCGCAGCCGAAGAACTATGCCTATCCGTTTCCAAACTTGCTGACGTTCCACGACGCGCCCACGGTGATCGAGCAAAAGCTGTTCGTGATGTACCTGGAGCACCGCATGCGCACGTTCCAGGGAACGTTTCACGCCAGTCCGGATTATGCGCTCTGGTATGGATGGAGCGAGATGCAGCGCGACTTGACCGAGATCCGGGAACTGGCGGAGCAGATGCGGCGGGAGAAGAAGACTGGGCCGGCATTGAAACCGGCGGCGTTGAAATAGACAGTGAGGGGCTTGTGTGGGGCGAGGCTTCGCCCCGTCCCCACACGACCATTTACAATTGCTCCGCTGTCATGCACACCGCAGAAGTCGTTCTCATTGGCGGAGGGATTGTCGGCTCCAGCATCGCCTACCACCTGGTTGCGGCTGGCTGCAAGAACGTGCTTGTGATTGAGCGCGAGACCACGCAGGGCAAGGGATCCACGGGCAAAAGCATGGGCGGCGTGCGGGCGCAGTTTTCGACGCCGGTCAACATCCAGATGTCGCTTTACTCGATCCCGTTCTATGCGAGCTTCGAAGAGCGTCTCGGGTACCCGTGCGACTACCGGGCTCAGGGCTATCTATTCTGCGCGACCAACGAAAAGCACATGGCCTACCTGCGCGCGAATTACGAAAAGCAGATTGCCATGGGACTGAAGAGTGTGCGCCTCGTCGCCGGCGACGAAATTCGCGGCCTGTTTCCGCAACTCCGTGGCGACGACATCGTTGGCGGCAGTTTCTGCTCCACGGATGGCTTTGTCGATCCCTACAGCGCCATGATCGGCTTTATGACCTGGGCAAGCGATCACGGCGCCACGCTCTGGAAGAACGCCAGCGTAACCGGGATCGCGCGTAAGGATTCGAGTTTCGAGGTTGCGACCACGCGCGACACGATTTCCACACGCACGGTGGTTAACTGTGCCGGAGCATGGGCGGCTCCACTCGCGAAGATGGCTGGCATCGATCTGCCGGTCGAACCTTTGCGCCGCATGCTGGTTCCGACGGAGCCGTTTGACCAATTTCCACACACTGCCCCCATGATCATCGACATGTCCAACGGCTTTCATTTTCGCCCCGAGAGCCTCGGATTCCTGCTGGCATGGAACGATCCGGAAGAAACCCCGGGCTACAAAACTGATTTCGACGCGAGCTTCATCGAGAAGATCCTGACCCGCGCTGCGGATCGCGTGCCCATCTTCGAAAATGTTGCGGTCAATCCCAAGCGAGCCTGGGCCGGGCTTTATGAAATGACGCCTGACCATCATCCGATTCTCGGCGAATCTCCCGAAGTCCCCGGCTTTTTCTTCGCCAACGGCTTCAGCGGACACGGCGTGATGCACTCGCCCGCCACCGGGAAAATTCTCAGCGATTTGATTCTGACCGGGAAGACCGATTTGATCGACGCGTCGCTGCTGAACTTCTCGCGATTTGCGGAGGGGCGGATGATTCACGAGACGGCGGTGCTGTAGCTTAGTTTCGATGTACCAGTTCAGGCGACGCAATCATTTATTATGGCCGCAAAAAGGAGCTGACCACAGGGAATTCTCCTGTGTACCTCTGTGTTCTCTGTGATTAAGATTCTAAGCGATCAGCATGCCGCAGGAACTCAACTACTGGCTCACCACCGTCCAGATGCCTACCTCGCCGACGGAGCCATTGCCGGAGAGCGCTGATGTTGCCATTATCGGCGCCGGATTTACTGGACTCTCCGCCGCGCTCTCGCTGGCTCGACGCGGGGCGAAAGTGGTTGTGCTCGAAACGGAAACCATTGGCTGGGGCGCGAGTTCGCGCAACGGCGGCATGGTACTCACAGGATTGAAGCTGGGCGTCAACAAGCTTATCTCGATGTATGGACGCGAGCTTACGCGCCGCATGTACGCCGCTTCGCTGGAGACCATCGATGCGGTCGAGCGCATCGTGAAAGAGGAAAACATTGTCTGCGATTTTGCCCGCACCGGACACCTCGAAGTCGCCTGCAAGCAAGCTCACTTCGACGACTACGCCCGCCAGGTCGAAGTGATCGCGCGCGAATTCAAACACCAGTTGCTCGTCGTGCCCCGCGACGACTTGCGCAGCGAGATCGGTTCCGACATTTATTACGGCGGCATGGTCGACGAAATTTCAGCCGGCCTCAATCCCGCGCGCTACGTGGCCGGACTCGGCGCCGCTGCCATGAGCGCCGGTGTTCGGATCTGCGAACGCACACGGCTGCAGAACATCCTGCGCGAAGTGCGCGACGGTGCGCCTGGGTTCAGGCTCAACAGCTCTCGGGGCGCGATTTGGGCGCGCAACGTGCTGGTTGGAACCAGCGGTTACACGGGCGCGGCTACGCCCGCACTGCGGAGGAAAATCATTCCCATCGGGTCGTTTATTATCACGACCCAAGTGCTCTCTGAAGCGCTGGGCCGTGAACTGAGCCCGCGCAACCGCCAGATCTACGATTCCAAGAACTATCTTTACTATTACCGGCTCACCCCCGACAATCGCATGTTGTTCGGCGGCCGCGCGGCGTTTTTCCCGGAGACCGATCAGACCATCCGCAAGAGCGCGGAAATTCTGCGCCTGGGAATGATTGACGTCTATCCGCAATTGCGCGACACGAAGGTTGAATACGTCTGGGGCGGCACGCTCGATTTTTGCTTCGACATCATGCCGCACGCAGGGCAGGTTGATGGCGTCTATTTTGTGCTCGGATATGCGGGACACGGCGTCGCCATGGCTACGTATCAAGGGCAGAAGATGGCGGAATGGATCGCGGAGGGGAAGACCGACAATCCTTTTGCTGAGATTCCATTCCCCGGCGCGCCGCTGGGGCTTTACAACGGCAAGCCATGGTTTCTGCCCATCGCGGGGGCGTACTACAAGGTTTTAGACTGGGTGGCGTGAATATTTAGTCATTGAATCATTGAGTGATTGAGTTAAGACTCAATGATTCAATCATTCAATGGCTCAATAGCCTGACGGGAGAGACTCATGTCCATCTTTGGTCTTATCGAATACGCCGATGCCAGCCCCGCAGTGCGGGCCATCTACGACGACATCATGGCTACGCGCAAGACCGACTGGATCAACAATTTCTGGAAGGCAATCGCGCACGATCCCGTCCTGCTCAAGCGGACTTGGGACGACATCAAGCAGATCATGGCTCCCGGAGCGCTCGACCCGCTCACCAAAGAAATGATCTACGTCGCCGTCTCGGTCACGAACCAGTGCGAGTACTGCGTCGCTTCGCATACCGTTTCGGCGATAAACAAAGGCATGACCGACGACCAGTTCAAAGAGTTGATGTCCGTGGTCGGAATGGCGAACGAAACGAATCGACTGGTCGCCGGATACCAGGTGGAAGTCGACGATCGCTTCAAACCGCAAACCGGCAAATGATGGACAGGCGGCGAGTGCCCTCGCGCAGTTGGTGTTCATGGGCCCTTCCCAAAGTTCTATAATCGTCTAACGCAAAATCAGGAAGCGAATCGTCGAACGGGGACCAAGAGTCAAATTAGCGAGCGCACTCGAAAGAGGTGAGGCAATGGCCGAGATGACGGTAACTCCGGTTGCAACTCATGGTTTCTTTCTGGACGGGAAGTGGCTGGAGGAGGGAGAGATCGTCGACATACACGCGCCTTACGATGGCGCGCTTATCGCGCATGTCTACCAGGGACGCCGCGAACACGCCGAAGGCGCCATTGCCGCGGCGGTCAAGGCGTTTGGAACCACACGGCGACTGCCGGCCTTCGAACGCCAACGGGTCCTGCACCGGATTGCAAGCGGTGTTCGCGATCGCAAAGAGGAATTTGCCCACACGATTGCATTGGAAGCGGGCAAGCCGATCAAGAGCGCTCGCATGGAAGTTGACCGCGCTGTGTTTACGTTCAACATTGCCGCGGAGGAGACGGTTCGCGGCTACGGCGAATATTTGCCGCTGGATTGGCAGCAGTCGACTGCCGGCCGTTGGGGCATCGTCAAACGATTTCCCCTTGGACCCGTCGCCGGGATCACGCCCTTCAATTTCCCCTTGAACCTGGTGGCGCACAAAGTCGCTCCGGCGATTGCTGCCGGATGTTCGATGGTCGTCAAGCCCGCGCCCGAGACGCCGCTTACCTCGCTGCTGTTGGCGGAAGTGATCCAGCAAGCGGGATGGCCGGATGGCGGCTTTAACGCGGTTCTGCTCTCAAACGAAGATTCCGGGCTGCTGGTCACCGATGAGCGCATCAAGCTCATCAGCTTCACGGGCAGTGCCGCTGTCGGCTGGGCCATCAAGAACAATGCGGGAAAGAAAAAAGTTGTTCTCGAACTGGGAGGCAATTCGGGCGTCATCGTCCACAGCGATACGGATCTCGCTTATGCCGCCGACCGATGTGTTACCGGTGGCTTTGCGTACGCTGGACAGTCCTGCATTTCGGTGCAGCGCATTCTTGTGGAACACTCGGTCTACGGAAAATTCACCGAGTTATTGCTGGCAGGGGTCGGCAAACTGAAAGCCGGAGATCCGCTGGACGAGTCGAGCGACCTCGGCCCTCTGATCCGCGAAAGCGACGCCATCCGCGCCGCCGACTGGGTGCAGGAGGCGGTGCGCGGTGGAGCGCGCCTGCTGTGCGGCGGCAACCGCAAAGGATCGCTGTTCGAGCCCACCGTGCTTACCGGCACCAAGCCCAATATGAAAGTGAATTGCCAGGAAATCTTTGCGCCGGTCGTGACAGTCGAGCCCTACAACGATTTCGCCTCCGCGCTGAAGCAGATCAACAGTTCTGCATATGGCCTGCAGGCTGGGCTTTTCACGCGCGACGCCAAACTTATTTTTCAGGCCTACGACGAACTTGAAGTTGGCGGCCTGATCGCCGGCGACGTGCCCACGTTTCGCATCGACCACATGCCGTATGGCGGCATCAAGGATTCCGGACTTGGCCGTGAGGGCTTGCGCGACGCGATTCAGGAAATGACAGAACCCAAGCTGCTGGTTATGAATCTGCGCTGAGGTTTCATGGCCCGGCTGTTTTTCCCGGAGCGCATGCACAAAGCATTCGCCAAAGAACTTCGCCAAAAAACAAGGAATACGCTCAGATTTTCTGACGATTCAATTTCCCGAATTGAAGTTCCGAATTGGTACAAAGAAAAGCTGCACGACCTCTTCCATTTCGCCAATCAACTGTTATACTCACTTGTTTCAGTAACGTGCGTCACAGCGACACGTGACGTAAATCATAGGAATGCGGTCAACCGGAAGCGGCGCGAGCCTACTCCGCAATACTAAAGACTTCACATTCAATGCAGATCTTTCCACGTAGCAGCAATGCCATCGCCAGGGCCTCAATAGTGCTCACGGTTTTGGCGGCGGCCGGGCTAGCTTGGGTTCTGGCGGAGTTGGAACGTACTCCGTACATCACCAATGCTGGCGTGCGGAAGTCGCAGCCGGTTCCGTTCAGCCACGAGCACCACGTTACCGGGCTGGGCATCGATTGCCGCTACTGCCACACCTCGGTTGAGACATCGAGTTTCGCCGGCATCCCACCGACCAAGACCTGCATCAATTGCCATCAACAGATCTGGACCAACGCGGCTTATCTGGAGCCGGTCCGCGAAAGTTACCGCACCGGCCGGTCGCTGGAATGGACGCGGGTCAACCAGCTGCCAGACTACGTATATTTCAATCACAGTATCCACATTAATAAGGGTGTGGGCTGCAATACCTGCCACGGGCCAATCGATCAGATGCCGCTGACGTATCAGTACGCGTCGCTGCAGATGGAATTCTGCCTCGACTGCCACCGCAACACCGAAAAATACCTGCGTCCGCGCGAACAGGTTTTCAACATGCGCTATGAGCCTCCGGTCAGCGACCCGATGGGTAAGAATGAGGTCGTTTTTGCCGGCAAGGCGTACCACGACCAGATCGCGCTCGGCACTGCCCTGAAGGAGGCATACAAGGTGCGCTCGGTCAACGACATTACCAGCTGCAATACCTGCCATCGGTAGCGGCGGGGTTTCAATCGCAGGAACTGAAAACGGAGAGCTAGAAGCTAAGTAGCCAAGAGCTAAATTCGACGATGAGCATGGACGAGCCCAAAGGAAAATCGGCCGAAACCAAAGATGCGGCCCCTGTCGGAGGCGATGTCTGCCCCAGCAAGCGCAAGCAGCTTGACCTGACCACGGTCAGGGAGCAGATCGAGGAGACGACCGGCCCCGAATACTGGCGCAGCCTGGAAGAACTGGCGGGCAGCGATGAGTTTCAGGAAATGCTCCACCGCGAGTTTCCCAAAGGCGCTTCCGAGTGGCTCGACGACTTCTCGCGGCGCGGGTTCCTCAAAACCATGGGTGCGTCGCTGGCGCTCGCAGGGTTGACCGGTTGCACGCGGATGCCGAATACCGAGATTGTTCCTTATGTGCGGCAGCCGGAGAACGTTGTTCCCGGCCGTCCGAAGTTCTACGCGACCGCGTTCACGCTCGGCGGTTATGCCTCGCCCATTCTGGTCGAGAGCCACATGTTTCGTCCTACGAAAGTTGAGGGCAATCCGCAGCATCCGGCGAGTCTCGGCGGCACGGATATATACGCGCAGGCTTCGATTCTCGATCTCTACGATCCCGACCGGGCGCAGAACATCACTTGCCTGGGCGACTACCGTTCGTGGAATGCCTTCATAGACGCAGTTCGCGGGCCGATGAATGTCGAGAAGGGCATTGCGGGCGGCGGCGTCCGGATTCTGACGCAGACTGTTTCGTCGCCCACGCTGGCCGCGCAGATTCGCGAGTACCTCCAGGCGAATCCGCAGGCGAAGTGGCATGTCTACGAACCCATCAACCGCGACAATGTTTACGAAGGCGCGAAGCTGGCGTTTGGCGAGCCAGTCGAGACGCGCTACGACTTGTCGAAGGCCGACGTCATCGTTTCGCTTGACGCCGACTTCCTTTATGCTGGATTCCCCGGATCGGCGCGCTACACGCGGGATTTCGCGGCGCGGCGCAATCCTGATGCGACCATGAACCGGCTGTACGTGATTGAGAGCACACCGTCGTCGACGGGGATGAAGGCGGATCATCGGCTGCCGATGCGGGCTGCCGAGATTGAAAACTTTGCCCGCGCCCTGGCGAGCGCTGTTGGTGCGAATGGCGGGGGCAACGCCAGTGGCGTGAATTCGAAGTTTGTCTCCGCGCTTGCGAAAGACCTGCAATCGCACAAAGGCTCAAGCGTCGTAATTGTTGGCGATCATCAGTCGCCGACCGTGCACGCCATTGCTCACGCTCTTAACCAAGCGCTTGGCAACGTCTCCAAGACGGTTTTCTACACCGAACCTGTGGATGCAAATCCGGTCAACCGCAAGGAATCGTTGCATACGCTTGTCGAAGATATTCGCGGCGGAAAAGTTGATGTGCTGCTGATTCTCGGGGGAAATCCGGCTTATGACGCACCCGCGGAAGTCGAATTCGCTTCGGCTTTGAAATCGAACGCGGTCAGTCTGAAAGTATTTCTCGGCTCTCATCGCAACGAGACTGCTGAGTTTTGTCAGTGGCATGTGCCTGAGGCGCACTATCTCGAGTCGTGGAGCGATGCTCGCGCCTACGACGGAACGGTCAGTATTATTCAGCCACTCATTGAGCCGCTTTATGGCGGCAAGAGCGCGCACGAAATCATCGCCATTCTTGCGGGACAGTCTGGTATTACGGGACACGATCTTGTCCAGACCTACTGGCAAAAACAGCACCCTGGTGCTGACTTCGACGCTTTTTGGCGCAAGTCTCTGCACGACGGCTGGGTTGAAGGCACTACCTATGCTCCGAAGAGTGTCGCGCTGAAAGCGGCTAGTTTCCCGGCAGCGCAATCCGCATCCACCTCGGGCTACGAGCTCAACTTCCGCCGCGATCCTTCCATTTACGACGGCCGCTTCTCGAATAACGGCTGGTTGCAGGAACTTCCGAAGCCGCTTACCAAGTTAACCTGGGACAACCCCATCATGATCGGTCCGGCAATGGCCGAGCGGCTGAAGCTGAGTTTCAAAGACGTTGCCGAACTGGAATTCAACGGAAAGAAAGTGAAAGGTCCTGTCTGGATTCAGGCTGGCCATCCCGACAACTCGATCACCGTCTTCCTCGGTTACGGGCGCACAGGCGCTGGCCGCATCGGCACAGGCACGGGCTTCGACGTTTACCCACTGCGTTCGAGTCAGGCTCGGTGGTTCGGCGACGGCGCGAAACTTACCCCTACTGGTGAAGTCTATCAACTCGCCAGCACGCAGGGTTATCAGACGATGGAGACTCCGGTCGGCGAGCGTCCGCTGGTGCAGGAGCGCAGCCTCGAGGAGTACAAGAAAGAGCCGAACTTCGCGAAGGAAGGCGAACCGCCGCAGGACCTCACGCTCTATAAGCCTTTCGACTATTCGAAGGAAACTTACTCCTGGGGCATGGCGATCGATCTGAACTCTTGCGTGGGATGCAATAACTGCATCGTCGCCTGCCAGTCGGAAAATAACATCGCTGTGGTCGGCAAGTATCAAACGCTCAGGGGCCGCCACATGCACTGGCTGCGCGTTGACACTTACTACAACGGCCCGCGTGACAATCCGAAGGGCTTCTTTCAGCCCCTGCCCTGCATGCAGTGCGAGAACGCGCCTTGCGAACTGGTTTGTCCGGTGCAGGCCACCCTGCACAGCAGTGAGGGCCTGAACGACATGGTCTATAACCGCTGCGTTGGAACGCGTTACTGCTCCAATAACTGCCCATATAAAGTGCGGCGGTTCAATTTTCTGCTTTTCCAGGATTGGGAGACGCCGCAGTTCAAGCTGATGCGCAATCCGGATGTGACCATACGCAGCCGCGGTGTCATGGAAAAGTGCACTTACTGCGTGCAGCGCATCAGCGAGCACCGCATTGACGCCGAGCGCGCCGACTCGACCATTAAAGATGGGGAGTTGCAGACGGCCTGCCAGCAGTCCTGCCCGGCGAATGCTATCGTTTTCGGCAATCTCAACGAACCGAACAGCCAGGTTAACAAGTGGAAGGCGCAGGCGAGGAATTACTCCCTGATGGGCGAACTGAATACGCGGCCCCGCACGACCTATCTGGCGGAAGTCCGCAATCCTAACCCCGAGTTGGAAGAAGTAAAAGCCGAGTCAAGAAACTAGCGGAGAGCAAGTAAGGCATGGCTACCAACACGCAAATCCCAGTAGCTGACCGGCGAGTGCCGGTAATTGCGCCGGGTCATACCTTCTCCACCATCACCGAGAAGATCAGCAACATCGTGCTGAAGCGCCCTATCTCACTGGGATGGATCCTGGGCTTCCTGATCGTGTTCGGGATGATGAACATGCTAATGGTGGCCCTCGGGTATCTGTTCATCAAAGGTACCGGGATCTGGGGCATCAACATTCCCATTGGCTGGGGATTCGCCATCGTCAACTTCGTGTGGTGGATCGGTATCGGCCACGCGGGCACCCTGATCTCCGCCATTCTTGCCCTGCTGCGGCAGACCTGGCGTAATTCCATCAACCGTTTTGCCGAAGCCATGACGCTGTTCGCGGTGGCTTGCGCGGGCATCTTCCCGCTCGCCCACACCGGACGCCCGTGGCTGGCGTACTGGCTGTTTCCGTATCCGAACACCATGAACTACTGGCCGAACTTCCGCAGTCCGCTGGTGTGGGACGTGTTCGCGGTTTCGACTTATTTCACGATTTCGCTGGTGTTCTGGTTTGTGGGATTGATTCCCGACTTCGCCAGCTTGCGCGATCGCGCCGAGAGTGTCTGGGTGCAGCGCATTTACGGATTGCTGGCCATGGGATGGCGTGGTTCTGCCCGCCACTGGCACCGATACGAGACTGCCTACTTACTTCTCGCCGGGCTCGCGACGCCGCTGGTGCTCTCGGTGCACACGGTGGTGAGCTTCGATTTTGCGGTGGGCATCGTTCCGGGATGGCACACCACGATCTTCCCGCCATACTTTGTCGCAGGCGCCATCTATTCCGGTTTCGCCATGGTGCTTTGTCTTGCGATTCCCATCCGCGCCATCTACGGACTGCAGGACTTCATTACCATGCGGCATCTGGAAACCTCGGCCAAGGTGATGCTGGCCACCGGCCTCATCGTCGCCTACGGCTACGGCATGGAGGCGTTCATGGGCTGGTATAGCGGGAACCAGTTCGATTCGTTCCTGCTCTGGAACCGGCTCCACGGCCCGTATCGTTTTGTGTACGCGGCGTTGCTCGCGTGCAATATTTTTATCCCGCAGGTTCTCTGGCTGAAGAAGTTCCGTGTCTCCACCGGCTGGCTCTGGCTCATCTCGTTCATCGTGCTCGTTGGCATGTGGCTGGAGCGCTTTATTATCGTCGTGGTCAGTTTGAGCCGCGACTTCCTGACTTCTTCGTGGGGCCAATACTACCCAACCAAGTGGGATTGGATGACTTTCGCCGGCACCATCGGCTTGTTCCTGACTGCCATGTGGCTGTTCGTGCGCATCCTTCCCATGATCTCCATCTTCGAATTGCGCACCTTGTTGCCGGAGGCGCAGGTGCACGAGGCGGCGGAGGTGAAGCAATGAGCGATGTTTCAGTTTATGAATCTCCGATTCATGACTCTTCAAGTTATGGACTGATGGCGGAATTCGACTCAGCACAGGAATTGGTTGCTGCCGCTCACAAGACACACGAAGCGGGCTATCAGAAGATGGATGCCTACAGCCCGTTTCCGATTGAGGGTCTTGCCGAAGCCATCGGTTTTCACAAGAACCGGGTTGCGCTAGTTGTCCTCATCGGCGGAATCGTCGGCCTGCTGTCGGCGTACGCGCTGCAGTATTGGGTAGCAGTGATCACTTATCCGGTCAACATCGGCGGACGACCGTTGCACTCCTGGCCGTCGTTCATTATCGTGACCTTCGAACTGACGATTCTTTTCGCCGGAGTCTCCTCGGCGGTTGGCATGCTTGCCCTGAACGGGCTGCCCATGCCCTATCACCCGGTGTTCAACGTGCCCGAGTTCGCCAAGGCCTCGGAGAATAAATTCTTTCTGGTGGTGTTTTCGAGCGACCCGAAATATGACGCTGCCCGCACGCGCTTGTTTCTCTCGGGCCTCGCACCCCGCATGATCGCGGAGGTGCCAAGCTAGCCATGGGTGCCACGCTGAACCTCCGAAGAGTTTTGCCAGCGCTGTTGGCGCTGATCGCGGTGACCGCCGGATGCCGCCTCGATATGCACTTACAGCCTTATTACCGGCCCCTGGCGAAGAGCGATTTCTTCGCCGATGATCGCTCCGCCCGCATGCCGGTCGAGGGCACGGTCGCTCGCGGCGACCTCCGCGAAGATAGTTACTTCTACACTGGAAAAATCGGCAGCAATCCGGGCGACTATATGCCGTTCCCGGTGACCGCCGAAGTTCTTGCTCGCGGACGCGAGCGTTTCAACATCAACTGCACGCCTTGTCACGGACGCGTCGGCGATGGTGGTGGCTTCATCCCCACGCGCGGATTCCGCCGTCCGCCGTCTTATCACATCGAGCGTTTGCGCAAAGCACCGATCGGCCACTTTTTCGACGTCATGAGCAACGGCTACGGTGTTATGCCGGAATATGGCACACAGGTTGCGCCGCGTGATCGCTGGTGCATTGCCGCCTACATCCGCGCGCTGCAATTGAGCCAGGATGCAGCGGCGGCCGACATTCCTGCCGGACAGAAGATTCCGTCACCTCCGCCGCAATTCCGCGACATTGGCAACGGAGCCACGTTGCCCGAAGTCGTGACGCCGACCACTTCGACCGAAGGGGAGCCCAAATGACCACGGCCACCATGAGTAAGTCGGACCTGATGGCCCCGCCCGTGGCCCAGACCATGCAGCAGCGGTCGCTGGTCATCGGCGCGATCGCGGCCGTTGCTTCCGTGGCCGGTGCTTTTCTGGCTCCCAACAGTTTTTATTCCGCCTACCTCACCGGCTTCATGTTCTGGCTCGGCCTTTCGCTTGGATGCATGGCCATCCTGATGCTGCATCACCTGGTCGGCGGCGCCTGGAGCATAGTGATTCGCCGCATCCTGGAATCGGGCATGATGACGCTACCGCTCATGTTCGTCCTCTTCATTCCGATTCTGTTGAATCTGCCGAAGCTTTACTTCTGGGCCCGGCCGGGACTGACCGACCCGAAGATCGTGGAGATCCACGACATCTATCTCAACTTCAACGGCATCCTAGTGCGCTACATTCTTTACTTCGCCATCTGGTTCGGGATGGCTTACTTCCTGAATCGCTGGTCAACCGAGCAGGACACGATTGCAGGCCAAAGCACGCTGCGTTTCCGCACGATGAGTTCCATTGGACTTGTCATCTACTCGCTCACGATTTCCTTCGCGGTGATCGACTGGGTGATGTCGCTACAGGCGCGCTGGATCTCGACGATTTACGGTCTGATTTTCATTGCCGGTGAAGCAATGTCCGCTTTCTGCTTCTGCGTGGTCATCGAAAGCATCCTCGGCAAACGCAAGCCGATGTCCGAGTACCTCACCGATACCGAAGTCCATGACCATGGCAAGTTGATCCTCGCTTTCGTCATGGTCTGGACATATTTCAATTTCTCACAGTGGCTCATCATCTGGGCCGGCAACCTGCCCGAAGAAATTCCGTGGTACGTGCGCCGCATGAATGGCGGATGGGGAGAGGTTGGACTGTTTCTAGTGCTGTTCCAGTTCGCGGTGCCGTTTGCGCTGCTGCTCTCACGGCAGTTGAAGCGCAAGGCGCACACGTTGGTGCGGCTTGCTTCCTGGATCATATTCATGCGCATGGTCGATATCTTTTGGCATGTCGAGCCGGGTCTGAGCGTCGTACGCGGCGGGTCGATCGTTGCGTTGCATCCCACGTTTCACGTGAGCTGGCTGCATTTCACGATCATTGCGGGAATCGGCGGCCTCTGGATGGCTTACTTCTTCCACAACCTGAGATCGCGTCCGCTGCTGCCGGTCAACGCGCCGCAGACGCTCAGACTGCTGGAGCCGTCGCATGAGTGATGAAATGATGAACCATGGCCACTCGAACCAAGGCCACTCGAATCATGGCCACTCCGGCCACGAAACCGAGTTCGAACGCGAAGACCTGGGGACGCGCGGCGTCTTTGCTTTCATGATCGGCCTCGCGGTCATTGGCGTAGTCATTTATTTCATCATTGTCGGCATGTACTCGTTTCTCGATAACTACGAGCGGTCGCAGATGGCCACCGCCAGCCCGTTGGTCACGTCGAAGGGCGCGATGTCGCGTGTGGTTACGCAGGCGGACATGGATAAAACGTTCAAGGACAACGGGGCGCCCATGCTCGAAGTCATCGAGGGCATCGATTTGCGCAAAGACCTGATTAAGCAGGAGGACCAACTCAACAGCTACGGCTGGGTCAACGAAAAAGATGGCGTGGCGCACATTCCGATCGAGCGCGCCATGGAATTGATCGTCCAGCGCGGCTTGCCGGTTGTTCCGCCCGACAAGGCGGGTGGAATCACCACCCCCGCGAGCAAGGCGCCCGAGAAGAAAGGTGCGGAAGCGCCGGAGTAGGCACGAGAACCTTGCCGAGCTTTGCTCGGCTGGACAGCCGAGGGCGGCTGTCCCTACGTAGAACCGGTCCGGCCGGACAGCCGGAAAAGGAAAAGGCAGTGCGCAGTAAAATGAGTTTTGCCAATTCGATTATCGCCGCAGGCTTTCTGCTCGTGCTCGCGGCCGTTCCGCTGTGTGCGCAGGGTGCGCGGGGTCCTATTATGGGCGGCGGTATCATGAGTCCGCCTGTCAACCAGCGTCCCCCTGGGCTTGAATTCGTGGGCATCGAGCAACATCTCAACGCCGAAGTTCCCGCCAATCTCGAATTCCGCGACGAACTCGGCAACCCGGTTAAGCTTGCCGACTACTTTGGCCACGGACGCCCCGTCATCCTGAACCTGGGTTACTACCAATGCCCCATGTTGTGCAGCGAACTGCTGCAGGGATTGGTCGGCTCGATGAAGGCGCTGACTTTCGATCTCGGAAGAGATTTCGACGTCGTCACGGTGAGCTTTGACCCGCGCGAAACCACGGAAATGGCTGCGGCAAAAAAGCGGGACATCATGAAACGCTATGGCCGCGCGAATACCGATCAGGGCTGGCACTTCCTGACCGGCAAGGCTGACCAGATCGAAGCGCTCACCAAAGCGGTCGGCTTTCAATTTCAGTTCGATCCGAAAACCGAGCAGTATGCCCACGCCGCCGCGATCGTCATGCTCACGCCCGACCACCACGTTTCGGGATACTTTTATGGAGTGGAGTTCTCTCCCAAGGATTTGCGCCTTGGACTGGTGCAGGCTTCGCAAAACAGGATTGGCAACATCGGCGACCAGGTGCTGCTCTACTGCTATCACTACGATCCGAGGACTGGAAAATACGGCGCTGTCATCAGCAACATTCTGAAGCTGGCCGCGCTGGCTACGATGCTCATCCTGGGAACATTTATGTTCGTCATGTTCCGCGCCGATCTTCGTTCCGATATTCGTTCTGGTGGCGGCGCGGCCCACGACGACTTGAGACGAGTTACCTAATTTATGTCGAAATTTTTGCCTTTGTGGCCCGATCAAGCCTCGACCATGGCAAGCCAGGTGGATATGCTCTACATCTATCTGCTGCTGGTGTCTGGCGTCATGACCGCGGTCATCTTTCTCGCGGTCACGGTGCTGGCGATCAAGTATCGTCGCGTTCCCGGCCGCGAGGCTACGCAGATCGAAGGCTCCACCATCCTCGAACTCAGCTGGTCGATCATTCCGTTCTTTGTGATGCTGACCTTCTTCATATGGGGCGCAGTCATATTTTTCCAGGAGCGTACTCCTCCTGCCAACGCCACGGAAGTGTATGTCGTCGCTAAACAATGGATGTGGAAAATCGAGCACATGGAGGGGCAGCGCGAGATCAACGAACTGCATGTCCCCACCGGCGAGAACGTCAAGCTGATCATGACCTCGCAGGACGTGATTCACAGCTTCTTCATCCCAGCATTCCGCCTCAAGCAGGACGTACTTCCTGGCCGCTACACCACGCTTTGGTTCAAGGCTACAGTGCCCGGGCGCTATCATTTGTTCTGCGCCGAATATTGCGGAACCAATCACTCCGGGATGGGCGGCGACATCGTGGTCATGGAGCCGCAGGACTACGCGCAGTGGATGGCAAGTGGAGCGTCCGCGCCGTTGCAGGAAACCGGCAAAGAGGTATTCTCGGCGCTCGGATGCGACACCTGTCATCGATCCGACGTGCAGGGGCGAGGCCCAAATCTGATTGGTGTCTACAACAAACCGGTTCTGCTCGAGGACGGTCGCACGGTGATTGCCGACGAGAACTATGTTCGTGAGTCCATCCTCGATCCAACCGCAAAGATCGTAAGTGGTTTCAAACCGGTGATGCCGACCTTTCAGGGCATTGTCAGTGAAGAGCAGTTGAACGCGCTGGTGGCCTACGTAAAGTCGTTAGCCCAGCCACCCCCGGGAACCGCCGGGCTGCAGAACCAGCCCGCCACTTCTCCGGGGCAACCCCAGAATACGCAGGTGCAATAGTTATGGCGAGTACAGTAATCCCGGCAAATCAAGCTCCGAAATTGAACTACCTCAACAACGGGCATAGCCTCAAGTCCTGGCTACTTACCACGGACCATAAGCGGATCGCGCTTCTCTATCTCATCTCGGTTAGCATTTTCTTTTTTCTCGGCGGCTTCTTTGCCATGCTCATCCGGCTCGAACTGCTCACGCCGGAGGGCGACCTTCTGCAGGCCGACACCTATAACAAGGTGTTCACCATGCATGGCATGATCATGGTGTTTTTCTTTCTGATCCCGGTCGTGCCCGCGGTGCTCGGCAACTTCCTGGTGCCGCTCATGGTCGGCGCCAAGGATCTCGCGTTTCCGCGCATCAACCTGCTCAGTTGGTATCTCTACATCGCCGGCGGCGTGCTCTTCCTGCACTGCATGCTGAGTGGCGGCGTCGATACCGGCTGGACTTTCTATACCCCGTACAGCACGGTCGGCAGTAACACCCACGTCGTTGAAGCTGGACTCGCGGTCTTCCTCGCCGGTTTTTCGTCCATCTTCACCGGACTCAATTTCATCGTCACCGTTCACCGCATGCGCGCGCCCGGCCTCACCTGGGACCGTCTGCCATTGTTCATCTGGGCCAATTACGCCACCGCCCTCATCATGATTCTTGGCACGCCGGTGGTCGCCATCACCATCGTGCTGGTGGCGGTCGAGCGCGTCTTCCATCTTGGCATCTTCGATCCCAGGCTCGGCGGAGACCCGCTCCTGTTCCAGCATCTGTTCTGGTTCTACTCCCATCCGGCGGTATACATCATGATCCTGCCTTCCATGGGAGTTATTAGCGAACTTATTACCTGCTTTTCGCGTAAGCGCGTCTTCGGGTACAAATTCGTGGCCCTGTCGAGCATCGCCATCGCCGTCATCGGGTTTCTGGTCTGGGCGCACCACATGTTCGTGGCCGGAATTTCGCTCTACGCCGCCATGATCTTCTCGTTCCTGACTTTCTTCGTCGGCGTGCCCTCGGCGGTCAAAGTGTTCAACTGGACTGCTACCCTCTACAAGGGTTCGATTACTTACGCGACGCCCATGCTCTATGCCTTCGGCTTCATCGGCCTTTTCACCATCGGCGGCTTGACAGGACTGTTCCTCGCGACCCTCGGTATCGACGTGCACGTGACCGATACTTACTTCGTCGTCGCCCACTTTCACTACGTCATGGTAGGCGGTGTCTTGATGGGGTATCTCGGAGGCATGCATTTCTGGTGGCCCAAAATTACGGGCCGCATGTATCCGGAAGGCTGGGCGAAACTTTCTGCGCTGCTGGTGTTCGTCGGGTTCAACCTGACCTTCTTTCCGCAGTTCATTCTTGGCTATGTGGGCATGCCGCGCCGCTACTGGCAGTATCCGCCGGAGTTCCAGGTGTTGAACGTGCTCTCAACCGCGGGTTCCAGCGTCCTCGCCGTCGGCTATCTGCTGCCAATGATCTATTTGCTCTGGTCGCTGCGCTACGGTCCGATGGCCGGTGACAATCCATGGAACGCCGCTGGCCTGGAGTGGAAGACCACTTCGCCGCCGCCCACGTTTAATTTTGACGAGACGCCCGTGGTGACATGGGAGGCTTATAACTACGACGAGATCCCCGACAAGGAACTGGAGGCTCCCGTTGCACGATAGCCAAGCGACCAGCGGTCCCGTGACGACCCAAGTTACGACCATGGAACACGAAGCTCACAATCCGGCGCTGCTCCACCACTTCGCCGACGCTCAGCAACAGAAGAACGCCGCCTCGCTTGGCATGTGGCTGTTCCTGGTGACCGAAATCATGTTTTTCGGCGGCATGTTTTGCGCCTACCTGATCTACCGCCTCGCCCACTTCAACGCCTTCGCGGCCGGAAGCCAGCAGCTCAATGTCTGGATGGGAGGGATTAATACCGCCGTCCTGATCGTGAGTTCGGTTACGGTTGTATTGGCGGTGAAAGCGGCGGAGGCGGGCAAACGCAAAATGTTGGTCGGCTACCTCGTGGTTACCGTCCTGCTGGGGTTGACCTTCCTCGTCATCAAGGGTTTCGAGTACTCCGAAAAATTCGAGAAACACCACGTGCCCGGTGCGACGTTTAACTTCACGGACAAGTTCGACGACAACGGCAAGCAAATCCCGGTCAACCCGAAGGAAGCTGAGCTCTTTTTCTCCCTGTATTTCGCAATGACCGGCATGCACGCTCTGCACATGGTTATTGGCTGCGGACTCTTTAGCGTGCTGGCTGTCCTAGCATGGAAAGGACATTACACGCCCGGCTATTTCACCCCTATAGAAAACGGCGGCTTATACTGGCACCTGGTCGATATCATCTGGATTTATCTTTTTCCGTTGTTGTATCTGATTAGTCGGCACTCGTGACGTGGACTTTGGCTGATAGCTGAGAACTGAGAGCTTCTTTTTATGGCCGAACACGAAGAGCACACAACCCACTCGCAAGGATTTTACCTAGGCATAGGTATTATTCTGCTTGTCCTGACCATAACCACGGCCGCCGTCGCTTTTGTGAACCTCGGCCCCTTCAACCCCGTGGTCGCGCTCCTCATCGCTACTATCAAGGCGACACTCGTTGTGCTCTTCTTTATGCACGTCAAGGGCGCGAGCGAAAAGCTGACTGGGGCTGTCGTCGTCTCCGGCTTCTTCTTTCTTGCGATTCTGATATCGCTATCGCTCGCCGACTACCTGACTCGATCCTGGCGGTAATCTCTTGACCCTGTCATCCTGAGCGAAGTCGAAGGACCCCTACCCATTCTCTGCTCTCACATTCGCACCTGCTCTTTCGCTGTCGGATGCTGGCGAAACTAGCTCGCAGGCGTCTGATTCGGGAAGTAGGGGTGCTTCGACTGCGGCAGAGCTTCGCGATTCGCGAAGCTCCGTCCTCGCTCAGCATGACAACGCTCTGGACTCGATGAGGGTGTAAGCGTCCGGCGATTACTTTCAGCCCTTGCGCGCAGCGTCCGCATCCACGAAGATGTTCTGTGCCTTATGCCGCAAACCACTGCTTCGCCTCCGACCCGTTCCGCGCAACTTGACGCTTCCGCGCTTGAAGCTTCTCTCCGCCGCCATCTTCGCGGAGAGGTCCGCTTTGACACGGGCAGCCGCGCCGTCTACGCTACCGACGGTTCCAATTACCGCCAAGTCCCGATCGGTGTCGTAGTTCCTTGCGACAAAGAAGACGTTCTCGCCACTGTTGCTCTTTGCCGCGACTACCATGCTCCGCTGCTCGCGCGCGGAGGAGGTACCTCACTCGCCGGACAATGTTGTAACGCCGCCGTCGTCCTCGACTTTTCGAAGTACATGGCGGCCATTCTCGAAATCGATCCTACGCGCCGTATCGCGCGCGTCGAGCCCGGAGTCGTCCTCGATCGCCTTCGGGCTGAAGCCGAAAAGCACCACCTTACTTTCGCGCCCGATCCTGCGACCCACGACCGCTGCACACTCGGAGGCATGATCGGCAACAACTCCTGCGGCGTGCACTCGATCATGGCCGGAAAGACTGACGACAATATCGAGGCGCTTGAAGTCCTCACCTACGGCGGGCAGCGCATGCACGTCGGCGCAACCAGCGCTGACGATTTCGAACGCTTCATTCGCGAAGGTGGCCGCCGCGCTGAAATCTACTCCGGCCTCAAGTCGCTCGCCGACCGCTATGGTGAGCAGGTGCGCCGCCAGTTTCCGAATATTCCGCGCCGCGTTTCCGGATACAACCTCAACTATTTGCTCCCGGAAAACGGCTTTCACGTTGCGCGTGCGCTGGTTGGCTCCGAAGGCACGTGTGTCACGATTCTCGAAGCCACTTGCCGCCTCGTCGAAAGTCCACCGGAGCGGGTGCTGCTGGTCATTGGATGGCCCGACGTTTACATCTGCGCCGACCACGTTCCGCAGATCATGGAGCATCGCCCTATCGGCCTCGAAGGTTTTGACGACATCATGGTCAACGCGAGCCGCCACAAGCGCGTTAACCTCGATGCCCTCGCGATGCTGCCCGAAGGCTGTGGCTGGCTGATGGTGGAATTCGGCGCCGATACCGCCGCCGAGGCGGAAGCGCAGGCGCGCAATTTGATGGAGACGCTCGAACGCTCCGCGGCTCCACCCAATCTGCGCCTGTTCACCGATCCGCGCCAGGCTAAGCGCATTTGGGATGTCCGCGAATCCAGCCTGGGAGTGACGGCACACGTTCCCGGCGAACCGCTGCGCTGGGAAGGCTTTGAAGATTCCGCAGTCGGGCCCGACAAACTCGGCGCCTATCTCCGCGATCTGCGCAAGCTCATGCAGGACCATCACTACGATGGCTCGTTCTACGGACACTTCGGCCACGCCTGTGTGCACACCCGCATGGACTACGATCTCGAATCCACCGAAGGCATTCGCAAGTTCCGCCAGTTCATGGAAGAGGCCGCCGATCTGGTGGTCCGCTACGGCGGCTCGATCTCCGGCGAGCATGGAGACGGGCAGTCTCGCGGCGAGCTTCTGCCGAAAATGTTTGGTCCCGAACTGATGCAGGCTTTCCGCGAGTTCAAATCGCTCTGGGATCCCGATTGGAAGATGAACCCCGGAAAGCTACTCGATCCCTATCGCCTCGACGAGAATCTTCGGCTCGGCGCAGGCTATGATCCGTGGCAGCCGGAGACGCATTTCAAATTTCCCGACGACCACGGAAGTTTGGCCGCCGCAACGCTCCGCTGCGTGGGCGTCGCCAAATGCCGCCACGATTCCGGCGGAGTCATGTGTCCGAGCTACCGCGTCACGCGCGAGGAAGAGCACTCCACTCGCGGGCGCGCCCACCTGCTTTGGGAGATGACGAAAGGCGACTTCATCAAAGACGGCTGGCAGAGCGAAGCGGTGAAGGAATCGCTCGACCTCTGCCTTGCCTGCAAGGGTTGCAAGAGCGATTGCCCGGTGGGGGTCGATGTTGCGACCTACAAAGCGGAATTCCTGTCCCACTACTACGAAACCAATCGGCGTCCGTTAAAGGCAATGGCGCTTTCGAATATTGACCTTTGGCTCAGGGCCGCTTCGCACGTGCCGGGGCTGGTGAATCTTACGACCCAACTTCCCGGCCTGCGCGACATTGCCAAGCTCGCGGCCGGAATCCCTGGCCAGCGGCGCATTCCGGCGTTTGCGCCGCAGACGTTCAAAGAGTGGTGGCAAGGGCGCGGCGCGGCGCGCCGCGGGACGGACGAAGGCGTCCGTCCCCACGTGAGTCTTGGCAACTCCGTTCTCCTCTGGGCTGACACTTTCAATAATCACTTTTTACCCGCGACCGCGAAGGCCGCCGTCGAAGTGCTTGAAGCCGCGGGCTTCGAGGTCAGCGTCCCGCGCGCTCACCTCTGCTGCGGACGCCCGCTCTACGATGTTGGCATGCTCGACCGCGCCAAGAGCCTGCTGCTCCAAATCATGGACGAACTGCTTCCCGAGATCGAGGCCGCGACACCGATCGTTGTCCTCGAACCTAGTTGTGCCGCTGTCTTTCGCGACGAGCTTACGAACCTCTTCCCCAAAGACGAACGCGCGCAAGCGCTCTCGAAACAAGTTTTCCTGCTCAGCGAATTTCTCGAGCAGCGCGCAAATAATGACGTCTTTCCGCTTCCCAAACTCGCGCGCCGCGCGCTGATACACGGCCACTGCCACCACAAGGCCATCATGAAGATGACCGCCGAAGAGTCGGTGCTCGGCCGCATGGGGATTGACTTCACGGCTCCCGCTCCCGGATGCTGCGGCATGGCCGGAGCGTTCGGCTTCGAAAAAGAAAAGTACGAAGTTTCGAAAGCCATCGGCGAACTCGAACTGCTGCCCGCCGTCCGCCAGGCACCGACTGACTGGCTCATCGTCGCCGACGGTTTCAGTTGCCGCGAGCAGATTGCCCAGGAAACCGATCGCCACGCCTTACACCTCGCCGAAGTTCTGCAGATGGCCCTTCGCGAGGCGACCGAAACCCCGGAGGGCTTTCCGATGTTCGACCCTGCGCCGCAACACTATCCCGAGGACGCTTGGGTGCGGCCACACCAGGCGGCCGTTGAAAGATCTATGAAGCGGACCGGATTGGCGGTGGCGGGGATCGCCGCCGGAGCTGCGTTGTTGTTGACTCTGGCTAGAAAGCGCTGAGTCTCGTGAGGGGACGGGCGAGACGCCTCGTCCCCACACAATCTATTGATAAATATAGGCTTACGTGCCTACTGCCATCCTGCCCTGTTTTCTGGGACAATAAACTAGACATACACAGCAGGACCCTATGGAAACCGCAAACACGACCCTCCTCGTTCCAGCCCTAACGCCGACTCCGTCTGCAGTCGTCCCCCAGAACAAAACGCTGCAAGGCTCGGTTCTGGTGCTGATCCAATTCGACGTTTGCGAGGAGATCAACCTCGACGCCTTGCGCGACATCTTTGGAGCTCGCCGCCAGGAGACCAGCTTCAAGCACCCCGCTCCGGGATACGTCCGCTTCCAGCGTCCTCCGGTCGTTGAGCAGGTCGAACCGCTGATCCTTGAAAGCGGCGAACGGCTTGACGTCCAGATGAAGTATTACGATTACGGCGTGCTTAGCGTCGTCTTTGAGCTGCCTTTCTCTGGCGACTGGGACACGCTTGTCCGCCTGGCCAGCCGCTGGGTTTGGGACACCGATTTCACCAGCTTCGCCCAGAAGATCGTCAAACAGAAAATCGAGCGCGCCCGGCCCGCGCTGGTCAAGCTTTACGAGAGCTGGCTGCATGAAGATTATTTCGTCTTCCACGTGCGCGACCTCGCCGGCAATCCGTCTGCGGCGGAACTACTCTCGGCCCAGGGTGGACGCATCGCGCAGATCGTGCGCGGCGAAAATGTTCCGCTCTCCGACGGCGAGCAGCAGGAAATCATGCAGTCGAAAATTTCGTACTATCCAAACGACCTGGCCGTGACCAGCTGGAACGCGGCGTTCCTCTACGACTCGGCGGGCGGGGCGGAGACCGTTATTCAATTGCTCGAATACGCCAACTCGCAGCTGCTTGAATTCCGCCACTACGACGAACTGCTGACGCGCGAACTGCAAAGCGTCTACGATTTCATGGACCACGGTTCGATGGGCATCGCCGCCCGCTGGCGCACCGCCAAACGCGCCAGCCGACTGCACACCGTGCTGCTCGATGTGGACGAACTGACCGAGCGCGCCGACAACGCCATCAAGTTCCTGAGCGACATGTTTTCCGCGCGCCTCTACAAAGTCGCCGCGTCGAAGATCGGCGTCACTGACTACAAAGACCTGGTCAACCAGAAAGTCCACACCGCCGAAGAACTTTACCGCTTCATGGTCGACCAATTCCACCAGAGCCGGGCGTTTGTGCTGGAGGTGCTGGTGGTGATTATTCTGGTCATTGAATTGATCTGGCTGTTTAAGGGATCGATGCCGACCTAGGAGAATTCTCAGTTCCCGGTTCTCGGTAGAATCGGACCCCGCCAAGAATCCTAACGGCAGCACGTGGCGACGATTCGGGCGGCAATTAACCAAGCCAAAGCCCGCGGTACAGCCGATGGAGTGCAGAAGTGAGGATCCAGCAGTCCGGCGGCCCACTTCTCGAAAAGCGCGCGAAGTGGGGCACCCCCGACTTGGTTGGTTAGAAAAAAATCAAAAACAAAATCAAAATCAACGGCAGCGGGCGAGGGCGCCCGCTCTACACGCGAAAATGCCCGGGAATCTTGCGAATCCCGGGCACTTGGTTTTGCTTAGAGATCGTTGTCGCTACCTAGACAGCGGTAACGTTCTCCGCTTGCCAGCCTTTGGGGCCTTTGGTCACGTCGAACTGCACGGTCTGGCCTTCTTGCAGGCTCTTGAAGCCGCCAGCTTGAATCGCGGAGAAATGCACGAAAACGTCTTCGCCATTTTGACGGCTGATGAAGCCGTAACCCTTGGCGTCGTTGAACCACTTCACTGTTCCTTGTTCTGCCATTGATGTTCCTATTCTTGTTTCTGATTGAAATGTGCTGAGAAGATTCGCTGCTGTAGAGGGGGTTGACGCTGGTTGGCGGTACCGACCTTCAACTGCTTGTGAGTCAAACTTAGCAAGTACAGTGTAGCACAATAAACGGGAAAAAGGCTCGAAACTTTGGGCAGGGCCGGGTTTCCTCAGACTCGGTTTGTCGCGTTCTGAGACGGGGCAAGCCCCGTTTGTACCGGCTAAACCCCTTTGCGGCGCGATGAAGCGGGATCGCTTTTTTACCATCGGTTACGCTATACATTGCTCATGATCGCTCTGCTCACGCTCGAACTCCGCATCGAAGCGGCGCACTCGCTCAAAGACAAGCGGCAGGTTACGCGCAGCCTTAAAGATCGTCTGCGCTCGTCGTTCAATGTGGGGGTCGCCGAACTTGATCCCAGCCTGCTGTGGAACCAGGCGACCATCGGCGTGGTCAGCGTCTCGCACTCGCGCGATTACCTTGACGGGCTGATGAAAAATGTCGAACGTCAGGCTACGCGCATCGCCAACAACGCCGGCGCCGAAGTTACGGACTCGTTTGTGGAGTTTCTGTGACGGCGGTACCTCAGCGGCTAAACAGTTTGCTGAAAAACTCGTAGGACGCCTTGCAGTCGCCCTCAGGGGCTAAAGCCCCCTTTGATTTTGCGGCACTTACGGTGCGGCTGAAGCCGCACCCTTTCAAAGCAAAGTCAAAGAACCGAGTTTTTCAGCAAACTGACTCTGGAATCGAGCCACTGATCGCAGCGGTGAACCGCTCCACCCCATCACGCCAAAACCAGGCGTGTTGGGGACCCCGACGCTGCGCCACCCAAAATCAAGTGCAACGCCGACTTTTTCCGCAGCCGGTGAAGTCGTGCCTTTGCCCAAACCGGCGTGAATCCGAGTTTTTCAGGAGCCCGAGATCTTCAGGAACCTGACTTTTCTGATATTCTCAAACGTTTTCTCCATTCGAGGTGTGCGGTGGAGCATCGTGGGCAGAAATATCATCGGGGACGGCTGAGCCAGGCTATCCGGGAAGAGATCGAAACCATCCTCGAAGGGGAGCTCGGCGACCCGCGCATCGGATTGGCCAGTGTCAGCTCCGTGGTCATGGCCGAGGATGCCCGGTCGGCCCGCGTCATGGTCAGCGTGGCCGGCGATGAGAACGAGGCCGAGCGCACTCTCGAAGGGCTGGCCGCGGCCAAGAATTATGTCCGGCACGAACTGGCGGAGCGCCTGCGTTTGCGACGGCCTCCAGAACTTTATTTCCAGATCGATCGTGCCGATGAATTGGAGAGCCGGGTGGACGAGCTTCTGGGGCGTGCCAAGAAACGCAGACGGAAGGATGCTGAGTCCAGTCCCTAAATGTGGTTCTCAGTTCCCGGTTCTCAGTTCCCAGTAACTACCCTGGCGCTTCTCACTGAGAACTGAGAACTGAGAACCGAGAACTCGCGAGACAAGAGCCAAGAGCGCCTCATGCTAGACCGTGTTCTACAAGAAATTCGGGCGCGTCAACGTTTCGTGGTGACCTCGCACGCCCGGCCCGACGGCGACGGCATTGGTTCTGCCCTTGCCATGGGCCAGATCCTGCGGGTCATGGGCAAAGACGCCGAAGTCGTGATGCACGATGGCGTCCCGCGTATCTACCATAATCTTCCCTTCGCCGAGCGCGTCATTCAGGCCGACTCGGTCCCCGCGAGCTTCTCCGGGAGCGACGCGGTCATTCTGCTCGAATGCGACAGCACGCAGCGCACGCTGCTTGACGGTCTGGAAAAATATTTCCTCATCAACATTGACCACCACGCCAGCGGGCGCAATTTCGCCCACATCAACTGGATTGATTCCACCGTGATGGCTACCGCCGAACTGGTTTTCCGGCTGGCCCGCCTGGCCTGCGTCCCCGTGGATCGCGACATTGCCACCTGCCTTTACACGGCGCTCATGACTGACACGGGGTCCTTTATGTTCGAAGGCACGAACGAGCACACATTTACGGTCGCCCGCGAGCTGGTGCTCGCCGGAGCCGACCCCGCGCTTTGCGCGCGCCCTATCTATTTCGGGCATTCGACGGCTAAGCTTCGGCTGCTCGGGGCGGCGCTTTCCAACCTGCATCGCGAAGGCCCGCTGGCGTGGATCTGGGTGACGCAGGAACAGATGACGCGCTTCGGAGCGCGCGAAGAAGATTGCGAGGGCCTGGTCAACTATGCGCTCTCTATCGCCGACGTGCAGGTCGCCATCTTCTTTCGCGAACTGGCCGATCGCCGCTTTCGCATCAGCCTCCGCAGCAAAGGAGAAGTGAAGGTCTCGACCGTAGCCGAGTATTTTGGTGGCGGCGGTCACAAATGCGCCAGTGGCTGTTCGATTGATGGACCTCTGGCCGTCGCCGTGTCGCGGATTGTCGATCGCCTGCGCGCCGAGGCTGCGGTCTTGGGCGCGGACTAACTGACGAGCTAACTGGCAGACGCGACAAATGAAGCAGCACATTTCTTCGACGAGAACGAATCCGCGAACTCGCAGCGAGGTGTTTTTGCTGGTGGCGTTCTGCGGATTCCTTTTCTTTTATGGCCTCGGGGCTTTCGGCCTGCTGGGCGCCGATGAACCCCGCTACGCGCAAGTGGCGCGCGAAATGCTTAACCGCTCCGATTGGGTTACGCCCACGCTGCAAGGCAAACCGTGGCTCGAAAAGCCGGTGCTGTACTACTGGCAGGCGATGTTGTCGTTCCGCTTAGCCGGGACTACAGACCAGGCCGCCCGTCTGCCGGCTGCTTTCGACGCCGCCATGCTCATCGTGGGCATCTACTTTTTTCTCAGGCGCTTTCGACCGGGCAGTGAGTTCGACGGCGCGCTCATTACCGCTAGTTGCGCCGGTGTCGTTATCTTTGCCCACGCCGCTGCGACTGACATGCCGCTTGCCGCCGCCTTCGCCATCGCATTGCTCGGCTGGTACGCCTGGTACGAAAGCCGACGGCACATCTATCTCGCCGCTTTTTATATTTTTCTCGCGCTTGGCACCTTAGCCAAAGGCCCGGTCGCGCCCGCTCTGTCGGCGGTCATCATCTTTCTTTTCGTCGCCCTAAGGCGCGACTGGCGCGCGGTGGCGGGCACCCTCTGGATTCCCGGCATCGTCCTTTACTTCGCCGTCATGTTGCCGTGGTACGTCGCTGTGCAACTGCGCAATCCGGAATTCTTCCGGATCTTCATCCTTGAACACAATTTCGCCCGCTTCTCCGGGAACGTCTATCACCACCATCAACCTTTCTGGTTTTACCTGCCCGTGTTCTTGCTGGCCATGACGCCCTGGACGGTCGCGCTTGTCTTTGCCGTCTGGTCGGAAGGCAAGCGGACTTTGGCTTCCTCCAAACCGGAAGATTCCTGGCCGCTGTTCCTTCTGATCTGGATGCTGGTGCCTATTTTGTTTTTCAGCGCATCGCAATCGAAGCTGCCCGGCTACATCCTGCCTGCCGTCCCTGCTGGAGCGCTGCTGGTGGCCGAATATCTTGCGGACCACCGTCGTCAGGAAAAGAAGCTTTCGCCCCTGTTCGCCGCCGGCCATGGTGTTCTCTGCGGACTGCTGATATTTGGCGCTCTCTCCGCCGCCTCCATTGCCAGCAGCCATCACCTGGGCTGGGGAAGCGGGTCATCGATGGCAGGTACGATGTCCGCGGCTATTGCCGTCTTCTTTGCGCTGGGCATCAGTGCCGCGCTGCTCTCCCGCGCCGGACTCCGGCTGTTGAGCCGCGTCACCGCGTTCGCCGTGGTGGTGAGCGTTGCCGCCGTCATTCGTCTCGCGGCGCCGGTCATCGACGCTACGCAATCCGCGCGTCCCATTGCCGAAAGCATTCAGGCTTTTTCGCACGAACCGGTGCCGGTCGCTCTCTATCACGTCAATCGTGTGCAGGAATACGGCCTCGAGTTCTATCTCAATCGTCCGGCGGAAAAATACGAGGAGGGCGGCGTCCCGGCGGCGGCGCATGTCCTGGTGGCCGCGCAAGGTGCGCAAGTGCAAGTCGCCGAACTTGTTCCCGGACGCCGAGTATCATATTTAACCAGCGTTCCCGCGCAGAAGGTGGACTTGTACTGGGTGGGGAAGTGAGTGCAGATCTCAGGTGTCAGGTCGCAGGCACCAGACGCCAAACTGGCAACGGAATCTCGCGCTTCTCCTGAGACCTGACGGCTGAGACCTAAGACTTTTTTTATGGAAATTCTCGATCTCCGACATTTCTCTTCCGCCGATCTTCGACCGCTGCTGGAAGATGAGATCGCCATGTGGGGACGCCTGCTCTCGTGGGACTACGCTACCTCCGCCGAGATGATCCTGCGCTACATGGACGCCAAGATTCTCCCCGGCTACGCCGCCATCGAGCGGGGCAGCATTTTTGGCTACTCCTTCTTTGTTTATGAGCAGAGCAAGGGGGTCATCGGAGATCTTTTCGTGCGCGACGGAGGACGCGGTTCCGACCGTCACGAGGTCGAAGAACGCCTGCTCACCCACGTGATCGAAACGTTGCAACAATCGCCCGGCATTCATCGCGTGGAGGCGCAGTTACTGGCGCATCATACGGGAGAAGTCTCGCGTCCCTTTCTGCAACAGGGCTTCAGCCGCCATCCGCGGGTCTTCATGAATTTCGAGATCGGCAAGCATCCGCAGACTTCACTGCCGAGTCTTCCGCCGCAGTTTGAAATCCGCCCGTGGGCCGAGCAGGAATACCAGTCGGCCGCCGCTCTGATCACCGCCGCCTACCGCGGCCATGTCGATTCCGAGATTAACGATCAGTACCGCACCCTGACTGGCTCGCTGCGCTTTCTCAACAACATCGTGCGCTTCCCCGGATGCGGGACTTTTGATCCCCGGGCATCGTTCGTCGTCCTCGAGCGCCGCACTCGCACGCTGATCGGCCTCATTCTGTGCTCGCAGGTGCGCCCCGATGTTGGCCACATTACGCAGGTGTGCGTGCTCTCCGAATACCGCTCGGCCGGGCTTGGCGAGGCTATGATGGCGGCGTCAACCAGGAGTCTGCGCGAGCGTGGATTCCGTTTCATCTCACTGACCGTGACGGAAGCCAACGACCGGGCTATTGCGCTCTATAAACGCATTGGGTTTGAAACTTCGCGGGTGTTTGACGCTTTTGTGTGGGAGGGGTAAGGAAGCGGGGAACGCTTAGCGATTGGCACTATCAGAACTGGAGTTGCTGTGGCCACAGGCAGCTGCCGAGCTGCCAAGCCAACACCGGGCTTGCCAGGGGCCCCGGCGCGCTCGGCTTGGACGGGCGAGGGCGTCCGTTCCCACACGAACGGCAACTAAAAACCTCCGCGCCGCCCTTCCCCTTGGCGACGCAGAGGATTTATTTGGAAACCGGAGTCCCGATAAAGTCTTTCGCGAGCCACGGACCCGTGGTTCTCAGTTGGATCCATGCACATCGCCGAGGGGGCAAGCTCTGAATCCAATCCAAGGTGGCTTCCACTGGTCACAACGAGAATGGTCGCCAATTCCCTTCACGCCGGAAAGAAAAAATCCAATTTTTCCCCCAGGGCAGGTTTCTGCCCGCCTGCTTGATTCCCAGCTATCCGATTGACGCCACAGGTTTTATCGCCGTAGAAGGTTCTTGGCGATGAACAGAACATTGGCGGGGCGTTCGGCCAGCCGCCGCATGAAGTAGGGATACCACTCGGTGCCGAACGGAATGTAGACGCGCACCCGCCAGCCATCTTTCACCAGGCCCTGCTGCAGGTCGCGGCGGATGCCGTGCAGCATTTGGAATTCAAAAGCGTTCCGCGGAATGTTCTCACGCGTGGCAAAGGCCTTGGCCTCCTTAATAATGGCTTCGTCATGGGTAGCCAGCCCGTGATAGACACCGCTCTTCATCAGGATCTTCATCAACTTTACGTAACTGACGTCAACCTCGGACTTTTTCTGAAAGGCGATGTCTGCGGGCTCTTTGTAGGCGCCTTTGCAGAGGCGGATGCGGATGCGCTCGGAGAGCAGTTTCTCGATGTCGGCCTCGGCGCGCCGCATGTACGACTGGATCACCGCCCCCACGCTGTCCTCATTTCCTGGAACGCGATGGAGTTCGTGAACGAAGTCGAGCGTACGCTGCGTGTGTGGCGATCCTTCCATGTCGACGCGAATGAAGTTTCTGGGCGACATGTGGGCCGCCTTGGCGACCAGGCCGCGGACAATTTCGTAGGCCATGTTCTCGTCCACGTCCAGACCCATGTGGGTCAGCTTCACGCTGACGTTCGCGTTCAGCTTGTTAGCGGCGATTTCGTCGAGCAGGTGGTAGTAAAGCTGGGCGCTGGCGCGGGCTTCGCCGGCGTTGGTGACGTTCTCGCCCAAGTTGTCGATGGAAACGCTGGCGCCGATTTGATTCATGGCGGCGGCGACGCGGATCGCGTCCGCTACCTCGGTACCGGCAACGAAGCGGGCGGAAGTGCGTTGTCCGAAGCGGGAGCGTTCGGCAACGCCGCGGAGCCACGGGCTCTCCGACAATGCAATGAAAATTGTCCTTAACACGGCGCCCTCAGCACGGCGCACCGGATTTTCGCGGATTAAGACTGCCAGAGACGGTCATTATAAGGGACGGGCATTTAAGGGATGGTCGTTAGCATTAACATTACGGGCAGTACAGTATTTTTTATCACAAACGGGAGGCGGGCTGTGTGGGAAACAGAATCTTGCGGCCGGCCCAGATCACCCTAATGCTGAATAGCCAGCAATAAAAATGCGGGAAGCATAAAGCTCCCCGCATTCGTCACATGTGCCCGCCAGTTATGGCTGCGTAAACGGGAGGCCGGGCAACGTTTCCGTATGCTCGGACTTCACCGCGCTCAGCAGGTTCGGATCCAGCCCCAGCGCCTTCACGATGGTCGGAGCAATCTGCCGCGTCTCGACCTGATCGTTAAACGTTGACGGCTTGTAGCTCGGGTTGGAGACAATCAGCAGAACGTTCCGGTCGTCGTAGGCAAAGCCGCCATGCTCAGCAACTTTGCTTGTGCCGCCCGTATAGATGACGCCAACGTTCGGAGCCACGATGATGTCCGGAGTCCGAGAATCGGTAAGCGGATCGTTGAATTGCAGAGTGAGCGAGGGACCGGCGAAAATTTCTCCCTGCCCAAACAGGTTTTCATTCGCAGCCAAAGCCAGCGTTAGCGCTGCGCTCTCGGTCTGGCTTTGATCGGTCAGCCAGAGCATGGAGATATCATCCTCGTCTGCCTGCGCAACCGGCAGGCCCGGGCCGACTCCGGCTGGTGAGAGGATCTGGGATGGCGGTTCATCCGTAGCAACGTCTCCCGGAATACGCAGAACCCGACTCGGGTCAATCGGTGACTGTCCATGCTTGGCCGACACGATGATCAGTGTCGAGTCCAACAGCCCTTGCTTGGTCAACTCGGCGACCATTTGACCGATCGCACCGTCCACGTACTGGATCTCGGCGAACAACGAATCGCTCGGTGTTCCCAGCGCATCCACATAACCGCCCGTCAGTCCGAGCGATTTTTCCACCAGCTTTTCACCCACGCTCACCGCTTGAAAATTCATGCCAAAAATGTTCGGCACCGGCGCGGTGGCGCTTCCGTCGTGCGTTTTGCCGTCAATCCAGTTCAGCACCGCCTGCACTTTGAACTGATCGTAGCAACGGATGTTCTGGAAACTGTCCGTCCATGCGTTGGACGACTGCGCAGCGCCCGGGTCGGGAAGCGGATTGCAACCCTGCACCGAAGGTATCGGTACTGGAATCGAGTTGATCTCCGGCGACCACAAATCAATTACACCATCGCCGCTCGGCCCATTGGTAAAGTCGTACGACGGGTGCTTATCCGACCATGCCGTGTAACCACCCGCATTCTTCACCACGTTGAAGATGGTGTTGTCGCGGATATAGTTGTGTGGATATACCGGCGCGCAACCATTCTTCGGATTGCGGGGCAGATAGTCGGGATTGATTCCGTTGATGCCGGAGCTGCCGTCCGGTTTCCCGGAGTCAAGTTTCAGATAGTTGTAGTCGATCTCCTCATCGAACCCAACCTGCGTACCAATGACGCTCGGGCAAAGCTTGGCTCCGCCGACAATGCCGTAAGGCGTCGTCTTTGCCGGAGGAGAGAGCGCGCGATCGTAGCTGACGTCATAGAAAATTCCCGCCGAACGCGGCGTCGCGCCCGTGATCTGAGCCACCAGCCCGGGAAAGGAATCGGAAGGCTTCGAAGTCAGCGCTTGCAGATAATGCACTCCAGTTGCCGAAAGCGTCGCCAGATGCGGGCAGTAAGTCTCATTCCCGTAAATCGGAACACCCTTGGTGCAATTCGCGAAATCCAGCGAGTGCATGCCGTCAATGCTGATGAGTAAAACGCGTTGGATCTTGCTGTTTCCTTGTGCGGCGGCCGCTACCGAAAACAGGCTCACTAGCAGCAAAGAAACCAGCCCTAGGGGAAGAAAACGACGATCAGACACTTTTAGCCTCCTTGGATACAACGTGAGCTAGAAGTATTCGTCGCGTGCAGCTCGCGCGGGTTAACGGGATGTGAATCGTAGGTTAAGAAACTGTGAACCAAGCCTGGAACTTCAGCCGTGCCTTTCGGGATGTGTGCCCGAGTCACGCCAACTCTTCCACAAGCCGGTTTTGGAAAAGTCGCCGACCACTCGGGACCCAATACGCCAAGTGCCGGATTCTTTTCACCTTCCAACATCGCGGAGTCGTGCAGCACCGTATTGGCCTGTGGTCTCCAGAACCAGCGTGATAGTTTCGGAGGCCACCGCCATTCCAAATCTAATTAGAAAGACGCTTTTCTTTCCTTCCGGCATAATCATCATCTGAGTATTGACACGATCGGAGTGCGTCCAAGGAGTGTCTCGCTATGCTCTTCCCAGCTTGCGGTTCGAAGGGTCAGATTCGTATTTCGCTTTTTAGTCTGGCTGCATGCTTTTGCTCCCTGTGGTTTACACCGCCGAGCTTTGGGCAACAAGTAGCGGCGCCAACCCCAGCCGTCACCGGTAGTGAAAGCGCGAAGCCTGGCGTCGATACAACGGACAAGGCAAAGGCAATGGGAGCCCGGCCGGCGGAGCCAGCAGCGGTGCTGCAGCAACTCAATTCTGCGATCGAGCAGCTGACCGCCAGGATTTCCCCTGCGGTGGTTCAAATTCTGGTCACCAGCTATGGGGCTCTAGAAGAGAGCAGCCATAGTCAAACGGCGCTCATCACCCGCGAGCATGTGATCGGTTCGGGAGTGATCGTCGACCCGGACGGCTACATCATGACCAATGCCCACGTGGTCGAGGGGGCGCAGCGCATCCACGTGGCTCTCCCCATGCCTTCGGTCGATTTTCCCGATCAGATTGCGCCCGTGGGCAAGCAGCGGATCGTTGACGCTCGACTCATCGGATTGCACAAGGAGACTGACCTTGCCCTAATCAAGATCGATCAGACTGGCTTGCCCACACTTTCGCTGGGCAGCCGCAGGCCGGTGCATCAAGGGCAGCTGGTGTTTGCCCTGGGCAGTCCCGAAGGACTGGAGAACTCGGTGACCATGGGTGTAGTGAGTTCCGTTGCTAGACAGGCGGATCCGAACCGTCCGATGGTTTACATTCAAACCGATGCTCCCATCAACCCGGGCAATAGCGGCGGCCCGTTGGTGGATGCCGACGGCTACGTAGTCGGGATTAACACTTTCATTCTCTCCTCAGCGGGTGGGAGTGAAGGACTCGGGTTTGCCATCCCGGCACGAATCGTGCGCTTCGTGTACGAGAGCCTGCGCAAGTATGGGCACGTGCATCGCATCGAGGTCAAGGCGGGCGCGCAAACGATCACGGACAACCTGGCAAAAGGATTGGGGCTCGTGCAAAATTGGGGCGTGGTGATCGATGACGTGATCCCGGGAGGTCCGGCTGAAGCTGGTGGCCTGAAGATCGGGGACATTGTAATCAGGGCCGATGGCCGCCTCATCGGTACGCTGCCCGCCTTCACCGCTGCTCTCTACCTGCATCCTCTGGATGAATCGCTGAAGCTCGAAGTGCTCCGCGGGACCGAGCGAAAAACGCTTTTCATCGTCGCGCTGGAGATGAAAGATGCCATGGACGCTCTGCCGGATCTAGCCAATCCGCGCGACAACCTGGTTTCCCGGCTGGGGATACTGGCGCTCGACTTGAACGATGAGTTGCGTTCCATGCTGGGCACGCTGCGCAATCCCTCCGGCGTCGTCGTAGTGGCACGAGTAGCGGAGTTCTTGAGTTCCGCGACTGGTTTGGAGACCGGAGATGTTATTCACAGCGTGAACCAAATACCGATCGACTCTTTGAGCTCCCTCCGCGCGGCGGTGAGGCAGATCAAGCCGCACGATCCCGTCGTTCTGCAGGTGGAGCGGGCAGGGGGATTTCAGTGGCTAGCGTTTGAGATGGAATAGTACTTCGGGGAAGCAGTTCCGGTTGAGAACTGGTGGCTGCTGGTTGTATGGTTACGTCTCCGGAGGAACAAAAACTTGCGAACGACTATACTCGCCATTCTTGTTGCAGGTCTTATCAGCTCAGGATCTGGGCAGAAACACGCGCCGAAGCAAACCCCCGATTCCGCCCAGAAGCAGGCGGCCCAGCAGAACCAGACAGAGACGGCGGGGTCGCAGGCCGGTGACAGTCAGAAAGATAAAGA
>Ga0074044_10000179_pt1 | contig 63631 bp, 56 predicted proteins | sample BogForMeECP23OM1_FD_94443 | JGI IMG/M metagenome (GOLD analysis project Ga0074044, IMG submission 94443) | Bog forest soil microbial communities from Calvert Island, British Columbia, Canada - Bog Forest MetaG ECP23OM1 | ecosystem: Environmental > Terrestrial > Soil > Wetlands ...
GCCTCGCCCCGACGGTGTCGTGATGGTGCACGACAACAACTGATCTTCAACGCCTTGCGCAGCGGTGCGAAACGATTCGTAGTCGGCGCGTCGCGCCGCCGCCAGTTCGTTCACCTTCACAACCAGTTTGCGGTCGCCTTCCAGAATTCCTTTGCTCACCGAATACGACGAGGAATAGTCGCCATAATCTCGCGACATTTTCGCCGCCGTTGGCGTGCGCACCGTGTAGTTGGAGGGAAACTGTAAGCGCACCCGGTAGTCGGTTTCTCCGGCGGGACCGATGTTCAGGGGTTCGGTGCTCTTTTGCGACGCTCGAATCGGGGGCATGCCCAGCGGCGGGAGGGGACGAAAATCCACGCTCGCCGATGGAATGATGAAATACCGGTCCTGGTGCAGGTAATACTTCAAATGAAAAGGCTTGCTCGTGTCTTCGATGGAATCGAGCTGAACGTCATCGACGTCGCCGGGCAACCCCCAACTCGCGGAAAGCGCTTTCAAAAAGTCCTTCCACTGCGCCTGCGGGTAACGCCGAAAGGTGGCGCGGAGCGGCCAATCTCGGTCTCCCTGGGCCGTGACTTCGAGCGTGGCATCGAGCGCGCCGAATTCGGTGAATTTGCCGTCGAGCGTGAAGTGCATGAAAGTCTTGATCGGTGAATCGGCCGGCGTCCGTTGCAAGCCTCCCTCGCTATCTTCCGACGCGAGCACTGCTTGCTTGTTTCGCAGTTGGTACAGAATCAGCCCGAAGGGAGTCACTTCCGGAGTCGTATCGAGCCAGGTTAGCCCCGTACCCAGCCGGGCGGCCGTAATCACGTGATCGAATTGGGCCGGCGACGGGACGTCGGCGTCCAGTTTGCGGGCGCTGCCGATCAGCACCGGATAACTCTGAATTCCCTCCGCCCGCAGCATCGCGGAAAACAACGTGTGTTTGTCTTTGCAGTCGCCGTAACCATTCTGCAAAACGTCCGCGGCAGAGTGCGGCTGATAACGCCCGATGCCCAGCGAAATGCTGACGTAACGCACATTGCGCGCCACGAAATCGTAGAGCCGGCGCGCCTTATCGGTGGGTGTATCCGCGCCCTTGGTCAGCTCATCAGCTTTTTTCTGCACGCTCGCATCCACCGTCATGCGCTCACCCTGCAGCTTGGCGTACCATTGTGCGACCTGCTTCCAGTCGGTGAAGGTTGTCAACTGCACATCGGGGCCGGTGTCCTCGTCCGCCTCGTCTCTATCTTTATCTTTGTTGCGTTCCGGGCGGATATCCGTCACCACCCAGGTGTAAACGCGCCGGTCTCCATCGTCCCGAATTTCGGGGGTTCGCGTCGGCGACTTGAGTTTCAGCTCACGCGCCTTCGGAACATTGATCACCAGGCGATCTTCGATGACGACTACGCCCTTGGGAAAGGTGGCTTCGTACCAGAAATTTCCCGTGGCCAGCGGCGTGATTGACCGCGTCACCGTGCGGTATTCCAGCGTGTCTCCGGGCCGCAGCGCGGTCACGGAAATATGCCGCTGGCGGTAATCGCTGTACATCGGAGCTTCCTTCAGCACATCGGGAGCGAAATCCTGGGCGGTCGATTCCGGCGTCACTACGATCTGTCCATCGGGCTTGCGGACGCGGACATATTCCACGTCCAGCTTCTCAGTCGCTGAAGAGTATCCAAAAACCAGTTGACCGAATTCTTCCACGCCGGCCTGACTCTGGATTCGAATCACAGCCTCGGTTTCGCTGACCTGGGTTCCGTCGTTTTCGAAGCGGACACGATTGAGGATTCGTTCAAAGACCGCGGCCTCTTCCGAGTTTGCATTGTTTGTCTTCTGGTTGGAGGAAGATGAAGGCGATGAAGCGGAAGCCTGAGCCAACGCATCTGAAGTCAATGTGCTGGCAATCAAGCAGACGAGCGAGCACACGATTAAGAGGCCAGTTAGAAGACGCGGCACACGTTGAGACATATTGCAGTTCTTTTACGCCGTGGACCGAGTAAAATCAAACGGAGCGAAATGAAACTCACTTCAATCGTGCGACTGAGTGCATTTCTAATTTGCTATGGCAGTCTGCTCGTCGCGCAAGCTCCGCCCCTCGCCATTCCGGACCAGCCTCTGCCCGCGCTCGACGCCGGAGTGGAATTTCACGTTCTGATGCATGCCACGGGCGGCGTTCCGCCTTATAGCTGGAGCGTGGATGGTGGCAACCTTCCGGAAGGAGTATCGCTGACTCGGGAAGGCCTGCTGGCTGGGCGCCCTGCGAAACGTGGAGCGTTTTCGTTCGTGCTGAAAGTCGAAGACTCGGCTCATCCCGCGAACACCATCAACAAAGAGTTTCAAGGGGAGGTTACCGCGCCCTTGCTGCTGGAATGGCTTGATCCTCCCAAGGTTCGCGACGACCGCATTGACGGGTCGGTGCAGGTCTCCAATGGGTCCAAGGACGCGTTCGATCTGACGGTCATCATCGTGGCTGTCGCCGAGAATGGGCGGGCAACGGCCCTCGGCTACGAACATTTTCCGCTGAAAGCCGGCGTCGCTCACCAAAAAATTCTTTTTGGCAGTACGCTGCCCTACGGCGGCTACGAAATTCGCGCCGACGCCATTGCTGAAATTCCCGCCCGGAACACCATTCTTCGCCAGGCACTCGAAACTCCTAAACCTTTGCAGATTGTGCCGACTTTATAGCGATTTTTGCGCGTCAAGGTACGCAAGTCACTTGCCGCCTCAGTGCGAGTTTGATTATGTTGAGGCGGGTGCACCGTGTTATTCTGGCGGTGTTCCGTCGAATTAGAATCAGGCGCTCTGCATGGAACTTTTTCTCAATCTCTGCTGGCTGTCGCTGCTGTTGCCTGCCTATTTGCTGTGGCGGCAACGGTTTTGCTCGACCCGTCCGGAGTGTCGCGCAACGCATCCACTCATCTTCCTTTGCGTTCTCGGCTGTGTCATTGTTCTGCTGTTTCCGGTAATCTCGGCCTCCGACGATTTGCACGCCATGCGCGCCGAGATGGAAGAATCCTCGCCCAGCAAACGCGGTGTTTGCCAGGCAGCCGGGGAAAAGGCTTGCGTTTCGCATAGCCGCTGGCAGAGTCTACCCGCCGTTGCGGCAAGCTTCGCCTCGATTGGCCTCGCGCGCGAGGTCTGGCAGCAACATTTCTCGGTTCGGCTTTCGCTGCCGGTGGCGCCGTCCATTTTCCGTGCCAGCCGCGCTCCTCCCCGCTCTTGCCTCGCGTAGTTCGCTAAATCGCTGATCCGTCACATGCAAGAATTGGCGGCGAGTTTCCCTCATCCTTTACGAAATTCTTACGAGGGAAGCCACATACTCATGGAGTTCGCCTGCACGCAACGGCGAGCCTGACAGAGAGAGCACGAGCAAAATCAAACAGGCCTTTGGAGAATTCGATAGGCCCTGACGGAGTTACTGGATGCGTAGAAAAATCCAGCGATATTACTGGTTATTTCTGGTGCTAGCCCTGGGAGTTGCCGCGGATTCGCCCGCCCAGCAGCCCGCCCAAAGCTGGACCTGGGAGAACGTGAAAGACCGCTTCGAGCAGCAAAATCCGACGCTGCTGGCGGACAAGCTGAGCGTTGATGAATCGAAGGCAGATGAGATCACGGCATTTCTGCGCCCCAATCCAGAGTTCAATCTGACCGTGGATGGGACCCAAATTGCCCCGAATCAAGGCGTCTGGAAACCTTTCGCCGGAACTTTTGAGTCGCCTGGGCTGAGCTATCTGTACGAGCGGCGGCACAAGCGTGAGTTACGCCTGGAGAGCGCAAAGAAGGCCACTCTGATCGCCGAATCAAACCATACCGATCTCGAGAGAACTCTGCTCTTCAACTTACGGAGCGCATTTGTGTCAGTACTCCAGGCAAAAGCGGTGCTGCAATTATCCAAAGACAATCTGGCCTACTACGACCACGTACTTAAGATCAGCAGAGATCGTTTTGAAGCGGGCGATATCGCGCAAATCGACCTCGACCGGTTGGAGTTGCAGCGGGTGCAGTATGAATCCGATTTGCAAACCGCCGACGTGAATCTGCGCACGGCGAAAATTCAATTGCTAACGCTGCTGAACGACCGCACGCCGATTGACCAATTCGACGTGAATGGACCGTTCGATTTCAGCGATCAACTGGCCTCGCGCGATGACTTCCGGAAGATTGCCATGGACACTCGGCCCGATCTCAAGGCGGCGGTGGAAGCTGTGGATAAGGCACAGACCGATCACAAGCTGGCGGTGGCGAATGGTTCGACCGACCCGACTTTCGGGGTGTGGTATACGCACAACTCGTCCACCAACAACCCGTTTGCCATAAACACAGTGGGTGTCAGTGTCAGCATTCCTCTGCGCATTTTCGACCGCAACCAGGGAAACAAGCTGCACACGCAGATCGATATCGGCCGCAACGAAAAGTTGCGCGATGCGGCAGAAGCAGAAGTGCTGAGCGACGTGGATTCCGCCTATGCCACGCTGAACAGTAATGTAATTTTGCTGCAGCCCTACAAAGCGAAATATCTGCAACAGGCAGTGCGCGTCCGCGACACGATGTTTTTTTCCTATCAGCACGGGGGCGCATCGCTGCTCGATTACCTGAACGCGCAAAGCGACTACCGCACCGTGGAACTCAGCTACGTGAACCTGGTGGGTGCGTACTTAACCGCGGCGGCGCAATTGAATGAGGCCGTCGGCCGGGAGGTTATCCAATGAAAATCAAACCGAGAATCGGCGGCCCGATGCTGCTGGCAACGCTTTGCTGGTCGTTGAGCCTGCTGCTGCAAGGTTGCGGTGAAACCAAGGCCGACCCCAAGGCCGAAGCTCCGCCTGCGGCAAAGGTCGAGCCTGATCTCGATGCCAACAATTTCAAAGTCGATCACCCGGAGCAGTTTCCGCTGGTGACGGCGGTTCAGCACAAGACCGCGCCGGCGCTGAATGTCACCGGCGTGGTGCAGCCCGACATTGCCCGCTCCGTGCCGGTAATATCGCTGGCTTCGGGACGCGTCGTGGAAATCAAGGCCCGGCTCGGCGACACGGTGAAGAAGGGGCAGTTGCTGCTGCGCGTGCGGAGCAACGATGTTTCCGCCGCTTACCAAACCTATCTGAAGGCGCAGAACGATGAGCGGCTGGCGCGCGTACAAATGGAACGCGCCCAGACTCTTTACGACAAGGGCGCGATCGCCAAGAGCGCTCTCGAACAGGCCGAAGACACCGAACAGGATGCCAAGGCTGATCTCAATGCCGCAACTGAACAGCTAGAAACGCTTGGCGTGGACAAGGACCATCCTTCGGGAATCGTCGATGTTAAAGCGCCTATCTCGGGTGTAATTACCGACCAGGAAGTCACGAACGCGGCCGGGGTGCAGGGCCTCGGGGGCCCCAATCCCTTCACCATTTCTGATCTTTCTTATGTCTGGATCATCTGCGACGTTTACGAAAATGATCTGGACGCGGTGCACATTGGCGAATTCGCCGATATCCACCTCAGCGCCTATCCCGGCAAAGTGTTCAAAGGCCGGATCGACAACATCCTAGCGGTTCTCGATCCCAGCCTTCACACTGCTAAAGTTCGCCTCGAACTTCCCAACCCCGGCATGATGCGCGTGGGCATGTTCGTCACCGCGACCTTCTACGGCAAACAGGCGGAAATACGGGCCGCCGTTCCCGCCACCGCCATTTTGCACTTGCATGATCGCGAGTGGGTTTATGCGCCAATTCCGACCAGCGCCGGGCATTTCAAGCGTCTTGAAGTCGTCACGGGAAACATGCTTCCCGGCAAGCAGCAAGAAGTTGTTTCCGGCCTCAAGCCGGGAGATCGAGTGGTCTCGAATGCATTGGTGCTGCAGAATACGGTGGAGCAATAAATGATTCGTCGAGTCGTTGATTTTGCTCTCAACAACAGACTGCTGGTGCTGGCTCTGGCGCTGATCCTTTTCGCGGGAGGAATCGTTGCCTTCCGTGACCTGCCCATCGAGGCCTATCCCGACGTGGCGGACAACTACGTTGAGATCATCACGCAATGGCCGGGAATTTCAGCGGAGCAAATCGAACAGCAAGTCACCATTCCGCTGGAAATCGTGATGAACGGGATCCCGCATGTCGTGCACCTACGGTCGTTTTCGCTTTTCGGACTTTCCGACCTCAAGCTGATTTTCGACGAAGACTCGGACAACGACTGGAACCGCGAGCGCGTTCTAGAGCGGCTCAGCCAAGTCACTCTGCCGCCCAATGTAGTGCCGCAGATGGGTACCGACTGGAGTCCAGTCGGCCAAATCTATTTCTTCACCTTGCACAGCACTAATCCCGCCTACGACGCGATGGAGTTGAAGTCCATCGAAGACTGGGTCGTCGAAAAGAATTTCAAATCTGTACCCAACATCGTCGACGTTTCCAGTTTTGGCGGTCCTACCCGCGAATATCAGGTTCGTGTCGACCCCAACAAACTCGTCGCCTATGGCCTGAGTCTGGCGCAAGTCGAGCAGCAACTGACCAACAACAACGTGAACGCGGGCGGAAGCTTCATTCAGGAGGGCCTGCAGCAGGTCAATGTGCGTTCCGTCGGACTGATCGACCATGTTCATGACATCGAGCAGACCGTAATCACGACCAAGAATGGCACGCCGCTCCGGGTGAAGGACATCGCCGTTGTCGAGCAAGGTCCCAAGATTCGCCTCGGGCAGTTTGCCCGCGCTTGCACGTCTTGTCCCTACGGTCCCAACGGTGCAGTCGTGCGCGAAGACGGAAAGGTCATCGACAACGACGATGTCGTGTCCGGCATCGTGCTCCTGCGCAAAGGTGCCACGGCAGAAACGGCTCTGCAAGGCATCCACGACAAAGTCGAGGAACTGAACAATCACATTTTGCCTCCGGGCGTAAAGGTCGTTCCCTTCATCGATCGCAGCACGCTTGTTCATTTCACCAGTCACACGGTGCTGCACAATCTCACCGAGGGAATGATCCTGGTATCGCTCATCCTGTTCTTGTTCTTGGGCAATATTCGGGGAGCGCTGATCGTTGCTGCTACCATTCCGTTTTCGCTGTTGTTCGCCTCCATTTGTCTGGACTTGAGGCACATTCCCGCCAACCTCCTGTCACTCGGTGCGCTCGATTTCGGAATGGTGGTGGACGGCGCGGTGGTGATGGTCGAAAACATCGTGCGCCACCTAGGCCGCAAGAACGGAGATACCAAGACACCTGCCGAAAAAATCAGCGAGGCTTCGCACGAAGTGCAGCGTCCGGTGTTCTACGCCATCGCCATCATCATTACCGCTTACTTGCCTATCTTTACGCTGGAGCGCGTCGAAGGCCGCCTGTTTCATCCCATGGCGTGGACCGTGGCCTTTGCGCTGCTCGGGGCCTTGCTCTTTTCGATCGTGATCGCGCCCGTGCTGGCCAGTTTCGCCTTCGCGAAGGGCGCGCAGGAATGGCGCAATCCCATCATGCAATTTCTGATTGAGCGCTATCGCGTCGCTGTGCGGTGGGCGATTCGCCATCGCGCGGTGACAGTGGGTGTGTGCGTGCTGCTCGCGGCGATCGGAAATTATCTCGCCTTCAGCGGCGTCATTGGTTCCGAATTTCTGCCCCACCTCGATGAGGGCGCGCTGTGGGTCCGCGGCACGCTCGCGCCCAGCACCGGGCCGGACGAAGGCATCCGGGTTTCGAATCAGGCCCGCATCATCCTGTGCTCGTTTCCGGAGGTCCCGCAATGCACCAGTCAAACCGGACGGCCGGATGACGGCACCGATACCACCAGTTTTTTCAATACCGAGTACTTCGTCGATCTCAAACCGAAGGAAGAGTGGCGTCCTGTCTTCCACGAAGACAAGGACGAATTGATCGCGGCCATGCAGCGCGAGCTCGATAAAATTCCCGGCGTGGTCTGGGGTTTTTCCCAGCCCATCGAAGACAACATGGAAGAGGCGGTCAGCGGAGTGAAAGGCGCGCTGGCCACCAAAATCTACGGCGACGATCTGAAGGTTCTCGAGTCGAAAAGCGATGAGATTGTCAACATCATGCGCCAAATCAAGGGCATCGAAGATCTGGGAGTTTTCCGCGTTCTCGGCCAGCCCAATCTGAATGTGACGGTAGACCGCAATGCGGCGGCGCGTTACCAGATCAACGTCGCCGATGTCCAGGATGCGATTCAAACCGCGGTGGGCGGCAATGCCCTCACCCAGGTTCTCAAAGGCGAGGCCCGCTACGATCTGACGCTGCGTTATCTGCCGCGCTACCGTGACACCAGGGAAGCGATCGAGAATATTCGGCTCCTGTCGCCCTCCGGAGAACGGGTATCGCTAGCCCAGCTCTGCAAGATCGAAGAGAAGGACGAAGGGTCTGAAATCTATCGCGAGGGCAACCGCCGTTATGTGGCTATCAAGTACAGTGTTCGCGGCCGTGACCTTGGCAGCACGGTGGAAGAGGCGATCAAAAAAGTAAACGAACAGGTCAAGTTGCCCATTGGCTACAGCCTGGATTGGGAGGGAGAATACGAGAGCCAGAAACGAGCCAATGCGCGCCTGCTCATCGTACTTCCCATTACCATTCTCATCATCTTCATCATTCTTTACACCATGTTCAAATCCTTCAAATGGGCACTGCTGATTCTCGTTAACATAGCCATCGCACCCATTGGCGGTGTGCTCGCCCTTTTGTTTACCGGCACCAATTTCAGCGTTTCTTCCGGCGTCGGGTTCCTGGCGCTGTTCGGCGTCTCGGTGCAAACCGGAGTCATCATGCTCGAATACATCAATCAGCTGCGAGCTCTGCGCTATCCCATCGAGGACGCCGCGGTTGAGGGCGCCGTGCTGCGGTTGCGGCCCATCATGATGACCATGCTGGTGGCCACGCTGGGATTGCTCCCCGCCGCACTCTCGCACGCCATCGGTTCCGATTCCCAGCGCCCCTTCGCCATCGTGATCGTAGGAGGTCTCATCGCAGCCCTTGCTATGAGCATCTTCCTGTTGCCGACGCTCTATGTGTGGGTCGCCGGCGAACGCGACGTGCTGCCGGTGGCCGAAGAAGGGTTTGAGATGGGCGAACATGTGGATTAGCCATTCTATCGACCCTGTGGCTCATAGAATTACTGTCACTGGGCGCGTGATTGTGTATCCTGTCCAGCTATATGCTTGCTGGTAGGAGTCACGCATGCCCGACCGACCCGACCTTCGGATTGAAGAGATCCTGGCCCGCCATACGTTCGAACTCGATCGCTTGAAAGACGCTCTCGGATTACTAGGCGTCAACCCCTGTTCCCCGTGCAAGAAATTCTTTCGCCGTTCCGATCCTGGCGCCCTGTTCGATGCCGGAGGTGACTTGGTTTGCTACGCCTGCATTCACGATTGGTGGACGCACCGCTGCACTGAACTGAGCACCACCGAACGCGAGAACCTCGAGAGCAAGCTGGTCTACTGGCTTCGCGCCACTCATCATGCAGAAATATTCAAAGATCCCGCCAAACTCCCCGAGCCTTCGCACCAGGAATTGAACCTGGTTGCCAACTGCCTGGAATGCCGCGGGACAGGAAAGTCATTAGGGCAGGACCGCTGCCGCTACTGCGAGGGGCGCGGCACGGTGTGGGTCGTGGTGACGCGCCCGCAGGCATAAAACAGAGTCGAATTTACGCGCCGAACGCGGGACGGGGAGTCTTTAAATTCGCCCCCGTTTCTTGCTTTTTGGGCGTCCTTCCACTAGATTTCATATTTCCCTAGTCTGACAGAGCGGGCAGACCGAATCCTGCCCCGAGGAATGAGGAGCAGTGAGTATGAAGCGGAATTATGTTGGGCTTGCGTTGGCCGCGCTGGTGGCCTTGGGAGCGTCGCTGAGCCTGCCAAGTTGCGGACATTCGCAGAAGCTGGTCAGTCTTCAGATTCAGCCGGGGTCATTTACTTTTCTAGAGCCTTATCCCACGGGAACAGAGCAGTACACCGCGACCGGCACCTACATCCATCCTCCGGAGACGAGGGACGTCACGAATGAAGCGACCTGGACGATTGATGATGGTGTAGTTACGATGTCGACTCCCGGCTTGTTCACTCCGGCACCTCCGCCGGCAGGCTCCCCACAAGGCACGCCGCCGCCTTGTGGAGGCGGGAATATCTCGGCAACCGTTCCCGAGGGCACGGGTGGTTCGGGGAACATTGTGATCGCTTATGCGACGGTAACGGTAAACGATCCGCTGCAGGTAAACTGCCCGGGTTACGGCACTGAAGTTGAATTAAGTGTGCAGGTCAGCGGGCCCGGGATGGTGACCAGCACGACAGGCGGTATTAGCTGCCCTTCGCAGTGCATTACGCCGGTGACGGTGGGCGAGTCGGTGGGGCTCACGGCCATCCCGCAATCCGGTTACATGGTGACGTGGTCGGCAGCCTGCACGTCTCAATCGGGAGACGACTGCTCCGTCACTGTTCCCGCCGGTGGAGTCAATGTCCTGGCGACGTTCACATTGCAATGAGCACATACTTGCGCCTACTCATCCGTTAGCAACTTGCCCAGCGTCGGTTTATGCCTCTCCGGCTTCGTCTTCTTCGCCGGCACAAGGCGCGACGGTTTAGGGCTCCCCACGCGCTCGCGAGCCATTTCGCGAACTACCTTGGCGGCGGAAAAGGTTTTCTTCTTGCGCTTGCGCGGCATGGTGGATGCCCGCATCTTCGCACATTCCACCCGCAAAAGTGCAATAATCGACAAATAAAGTCGCGCATATTTGTGGCGACACTGCTGCTATGTTCGAGGCCGATATTTATGGATGAGCGCGAATTTTTCGACGAACGATCGGATAAAAAGCCAGCCAATCTAAGCTGTCCGCACTGCCAGCAGTCGGCGGAATACGAGATCCAATGGCTGGTGCGGATGAAGAAAAAGAGTTTGCCCCCGCGAGCGGATGATCGCGACCGCGCCAAGTTCGCCAAAGCGCAGTCTTACATGCTCCGCCGCGACGACAAGATGCAGTGCAAGAACATGCGCTGCCGAAAGAGCTTCGAGATCACAGGGGTGCAGAGCGTGGCGTTTTTGCAGGATGGGCTGCCCCCCGGTGGACGCTAATCGGCCAAAGTGGGTTGGTTTGTCGGCTGGCGAAGAGAGAATCTTGCCACAGTCGATTCAGACCTAACATTTCGCCTCGAGGTTTCGCAGCCAGGTTTCGCATCTCCGCGTTTCCGCCGACTCGTTTATACTACTGAGTTTCCCCTGTACCAGTTGATGCTCTTAGGGAGTCGATGCGTGAAGATTCTGGTTTGCATGAAGCAAGTGCCGCAGAAAGACGCTCCGCTGAAATTGAATGAAGCGGGAACGTGGATCCGCGAGGATGTTTCCTACGAAGTGAACGAGCCCGACGCCTTCGCGCTCGAAGAGGCGTTGCGGCAGAAGGAAAAGCACACCGGCGAGGTGGTGGTGGTGACGGCGGGTCCGGCGCGGGCATTACAGGTGCTGCGCGAGGCGCTGGCCAAGGGCGCCGACCGCGCCATCCATCTTGAGGACGATGGCTTTGTCGGCCTCGATGCCTACAACACGGCCCGCGCCATTGCCACGGCTATCAAGGATGAGAAGTTCGACCTGATCTTTACCGGCTTGCAATCGGATGATTACGGATACGCGCAAACCGGCGTGATTCTGGCGCAGATTCTGGGATGGCCGCACGCGACCATCATTATGCAAATTGAAAAGAATGACGCCGGCATCCGCGTGAAGCGCGAACTGGAGGCTGGCTTCTTTCAGTTTGTCGATATGCCGTTGCCCGCCGTGCTGACCATCCAGTCGGGAATTAACAAGCTGCGCTATGCCACGCTGATCGGCATCAAGCAGGCCAAGAACAAGCCCTTGCGCAAAGTAACGTTGGCGGAGGTGCAGTCGGCCATGGGTGCGAATTTGCAGAAGATCGAGAAGCTGTACGCGCCGCAAAAGTCGAAGAACACAGAATTTCTGGAAGGCCCGCCGGCGGAAATCGCCAAGAAGCTGGTCGAAAAACTGAAGAATGAACTGCGAGTAATTTGAAAAACCCAGTTCTCAGTTGTCAGTTCTCAGTTAGAGCTGGGATGTTACTGACAACTGACAACTGAAGACTGAGAACCGATCTTATGGATATGATCCTGGTAGTCGTTGAACAACGCGAAGGAAAACTAAACCGTGTCTCCTGGGAGACGATTACCGCCGGGCAGACGATTGCCGCTCAAACGGGATGGACGCTGGAAGCCGCGGTCGTGGGCTCCGGCGTGGCTGCAATCGCGGTCGAGGTGGCGGAGAAGAAGCTGGCCAAAGTGTATGACGTCGAGTCGCCAAAACTCGAACCCTACACTCCCGACGCGTTTGCCTATGTCCTCCAGCAATTCCTGGCAAAGCATCCAGCGAAGCTGGTTTTGATGCCGCATACCTATCAGGTGCGCGATTTTGTGCCGAAGCTGGCGACGGCGCTCGAATCCACGGCCATCAGCGACGTGATTGGAGCCAAGTACGAAGCCGGCAAACTGCTTTTCACGCGCCAGATGTTTCAGGGAAAGTTTGTGGCCGACGTAAGCTTCACGGGCGCGGGACCGTGCTTCGTCACCTTTCAAAACGGCTCCTACCGCGGGGATAAAGTCGAAGCGGGAGCAGCGCCGGCGCCGGTTGAGACCGTCAATGTCGATGTTCCCGATGGCGTGGTGCGAAACAAGCCGCAGGAAGTTTTTAAGGAATCCAAGCAAGCCGTCGATTTGACGCAGGCGGAGATTATTGTGGCGGTGGGCCGCGGCATCAAGGAGCAAAAAAATATCGACCTGGCCAAGCAATTAGCGGAGGCGCTCGGCGGCGAGCTTGCGGCGTCGCGTCCGATCTGCGACAACGGATGGTTGCCCATGGATCGTCAGGTCGGATCCTCGGGACAGACGGTCGCTCCAAAGCTCTATCTGGCGCTGGGAATCTCGGGTGCGATTCAGCATATTGTCGGCATGAAAGGCTCGCGCAGCATTGTGGCCATCAACAAAGACTCCGAGGCTCCGATATTTGAGATTGCGGATGTAGCTGTGGTCGGCAACTTGTTTGACATCGTGCCGCCGCTGATTGAGGAAGTGAAAAAGGCCAGGGCGTAAACCAACTTCTGGTCTCCACGTCTCCACCGGAAGCGTCGGATGAGTAGGGGTCCTTCGACTACGCAGAGACTTCACTTCGTGAAGTTTCTGCTCCGCTCAGGATGACAGTGCAGATGTTTCAGCGCGGGGCGAGGCAGATTCTGGGATTACTCGCCCGGCAGGAACCCGCCAACCTGCGCCACCGTCAGCCGCAGATACTTATAGGGATTCACAGGAACGTCGTTGATGCGGACTTCGTAGTGGAGATGCGGGCCGGTGGAGCGTCCGCTTTGGCCGACGTAGCCGAGCGTATCGCCGCGGTGAATGTATTGTCCGGCTGCGACGGCAAAGCTTGAGAGGTGGCCGTAGCGGGTCGAGATTCCGTGGCCGTGGTCGACCATGATGGCGCGTCCGTAGCCGCCCTCAAAGTCGGCGAAGGTGACGAGGCCGTCGGCCGGAGCGATCACGGGCGAGCCCACATTGGCGGAAATATCGACGCCCGAGTGGAACGCGCCTTCTCCGTTAAACGGATCGATACGCTCGCCGAAAGAGCCGGTAACGCGGCCTTCAACCGGCCAGAGGTTCGGAGCCGAGTTGGCGCGCATCCAGTCGGCTGTGGTGGAGTTTTTAGTCAGTCCAAGCGAGATGCCAACGCTAGCTGCGCCACTCAGGGCGGTGTGCTTCAGGGCGTAAAGCTGGTCGAGCGAAGAGTGGACCTGAGCTTCCTGAATCTGTTCGGTCGAAGCAACGACCATCGCCGGGTCGGACTTAAGTCCGTAAAGTGCCGAAACCTCGCTGGCCAGCGAGCCGAGCGATGCGACCTGAATGTCCCGTTCCTTGGCGACCTGTTCCAGCCGCGAATAGCGGTCTTTCAGTTGCTCCTGCTCGGTGCGCAGCTGGTTATAGTGCGCGACCTTTTGCAGCATCCGGGTATAGGAACTGGCGATCCCAGTCAGGCTGAGCGCAGCAATTGCCAAGCCCGCCAGCAGCACGTAAACATATTGCACGGGAATGGAGATCTTGCGAAGCTGCCCGGCTTCGTCGCGAGCCACGAAAAATATATAAAAACGTTTACGCAATAGTCTGTCTTTCGCCTGCAGATTTTACTTCGGAATCCTGCCGGAGCGGAACCGTCATGCTCGGGCTCGGAATCCTGATTCCACCAGCTGCATCAGGAGCAGTCTGGCCCTTCCATCATCCTAGGAACCAGGCAAGCCGAATGCCAATTTCTCTGCAACTGACTCATGTTGCAGCACTTGGTTCGGCAAAGTATGTGAACGACGTGTCAACGGTAGCAAACCTGATCCCGCGTGTCAACCTCACTACGACCCTTTGGACGATTACCAAGGCAGCGTAATAGCTGTGCCCTTCCGGACGAATTACCAGCGTAACCATGCCCTCAGACGCTCGCCACTCCCCACCAGCCCCAAGGCCGAGCCCACACCAGCGGTATATTGAATCGGTATGCCTCTCGCCGAAAAGCAGCTGATTCAGCAGATCCGCCGTCTTGCCCGCGGCGGGTCGTCGGTGGTGACCGGTATAGGGGACGACTGTGCCGTGCTCCGCGTTCCTCAGGGACACGAGTTGCTGGTAACTACTGACTTCACTATAGAAAACGTGCACTTTCGCCGCGACTGGCATGCTCCCGAACTGGTGGGACGCCGCTGCCTGACCCGCGGGCTCAGCGACATCGCAGCCATGGGGGGCGAACCGCGAGCGGCGTTCTTGTCGTTGGCCATTGCCGAAGACGTTCCGCAGAAGTGGGTAGATCGCTTTCTAAAGGGACTGCTTGCGCTGGCGCAAGAGCACAAAGTTCCGCTAGCCGGTGGCGATACGGCGCAGTCGGAAGGCGGCATCCAGGCTGACATCGTAGTCGTGGGCTCGGTGCCGACGGGAAAGGCAGTGCTGCGCTCGGGGGCAAAGCCCGGCCAGCAGATCTATGTGACCGGCGAGTTGGGCGGGGCCGCGGCAGCGCTGGCGCGCATGGCGGAATCGAAGTCGCGAGTAAGGTATTCCAGTCACTCAACTGGATACTCCCCTCCTGAACCCAGGTTGGGCGTAGGCCAAAGCCTGCGCCGCCGCCGACTGGCTTCGGCGATGATCGACATTAGCGACGGTCTTTCCACCGACCTCGAACATATCTGCCAGGAGAGCCTCGTAGGCGCCGAGATCGAGGCGGAGGCGATTCCGCGGGCGCAGGTTGGGCGGACGAAAAAACAGGTCGCACTCGATCTCGCGTTGCACGGCGGAGACGACTACGAACTGCTCTTCACTTCCTCGGCCGCAGTCCCGGCGCAGATCGCGGGTGTCCGGGTGACGCGAATCGGGCGAACGGTGCGCTCCCCGGGCCTGCGCCTGATCGGGGGCGATGGTAGGCCCCAACCGCTCCCCGTCAGGGGATGGGAGCACTTCAGAGGCGATTTGTAATTGGTGATTTGTGATTTGCAATTTGTCCCCCAAGGCCTTCAAGAGCGACCGCAACGCTCTAGAACCTTGAACCCTTCTCTTCGTGACTTTCGTTACCTGCCCGTAATCACTTTGAGCGGCTAGAGTAGGCTCATGAGAAAAGCGTTTTTGCTCCTGGGGTTCAGTGTCATGCTGTTGCTTCCAGCCTTCGGCCAGGCGCCGGCGGCGCCTCGCGGTATCGACAACGATTTTGTGCAGAAGCAGTTTGGCAACCAGTTCACGCTGCTGCCGGAGATGGGGACTGCGGTTGGCGATCTGGACGGCGACGGTGTGGAAGACATCATCATTGCGGCGCGTTGCAAGAGTCCGATGCTCGATCAAGCCGAGCACAATTACACGGTGATGGATCCCTTCAACGATTTCTATGGTTACGGCGATCCCAAAATCACGACCACGTTCAGCGCGATGGATCCCACGCAACGCAGCCTGGTGGTGCTGATCATCTACGGTGACTTCAAGGACGGCTGGCGCGCGGAGACTCCCAAAGCGAAGTTCGTGATTGTGAACCTGCCCTATCGCGCGATCTCCATTCGCAAGATCAAGCTCCGCAAGCGGACGGTTGAAGCAGTCTACGTCGAAGAAGCCAGCGACACGGGCGACAACGCGGCTCTCTTCTTCGACGGCAAGAAATTCCGCTACGTGCCAATGGGCGGAGACATGCAGTAAGGCAGCTCTCAGCTGTCAGCTCTCAGCTCTCAGTCAAAATCAATCCGCGTCGCCTGTGTGGAGCGGACACTCCTGTCCGCTGTCTTTGACCTTGATTTTGGTTTTGACTTTGATTTTTTCGGACTAACCTATACCCGCAGGTGCCTCATCCTTGCTGTTCTGTGCGCAAGAGCCTACCCTGGAGATCCCATCCCCAACCGATGTGAGAATTCCCGCTGCTGAGTGAGAAGGGTATAGGGGTCTTTCGACTGTGCGGCTGCTTCGCTTCGCGGAGCAGCCACTTCGCTCAAGATGACAGGTTTGGGAGGGTCAGTGAGTGGCACGAATCGCCGTTCGACGCGGCTTTTCCTCCGAATACTGCGGTGAACTCGGCATTACGCGCGGCCCTGTGGTGAAATAGAGTCAGGTCAAAAATGACAACCAGGTCAGCGGCGTTGCGCCGCAAACTTAAGGCGATGGAGCGGGACGCTCATGGATTATGGCAAATCCTGAAGGCGGTCGTGTCGACGGATCATCCTCTGCTCGCGCATCTCATTCCGATCCGGCGCTGTAATCTGGCTTGCACCTACTGCAACGAGTTCGATAATTTTTCCCAGCCCGTGCCGACCGACGAGATGTTGCGACGCGTCGATCGGCTGAAGGATCTGGGCACTTCCGTGATTACCATCAGCGGCGGCGAACCGATGCTGCATCCACAACTGGATGACATCATTCACCATATGCGCAAGCGGCGGATCGTTTCGGGGCTGATCACGAACGGATACCTGTTGGTTGCGGAGCGCATCCAGCGGCTGAACCGCGCGGGGTTGGAGTGGCTGCAGATTTCGATTGATAACGTCAATCCCGACGAAGTTTCGAAGAAAAGCCTGAAGGTGCTCGACCGTAAGCTGGAGTTGCTGGCCGAGCATGCCGAATTTCACGTGAACATCAATTCCGTGGTGGGCAGCGGGGTGAGCCATCCGCAGGACGCGCTCACTATCGGCAAGCGCGCGCTGGAGTTGGGATTCAGTTCGACCATTGGAATTATTCACGACGGCTCGGGCCAGGTGCAGCCCTTGAACGACGAAGAGCGGCGCGTGTACCACGAGATGAAGAACCTGGAGAAGCGGAGCTTCACGCGCGTGAATGCGTTTCAGGACAACATCGCATTGGGGCGTCCGAACCAGTGGCGGTGCCGCGCGGGCGGGCGCTATCTCTATATTTGCGAGGACGGGCTGGTGCATTACTGCTCGCAGCAGCGCGGGTATCCGGCGATTCCTTTGGAGAAATATACGCTTGCCGATTTACGCCGCGAGTTTCACACGGAGAAGCCGTGTGCGCCGCATTGCACGGTGTCGTGTGTGCACCAGGTGTCGGTGCTGGATGCCTGGCGGGCTCCGCAATGGCCGGCGCCGGCGACGGCGTCGGGGCCGGGGCCGGCGAGCGGACTGGTGCAGATCGAGTAGCTCCCAGCAAAACCCCTTTAACCGCCGAGACGCAAAGGGCGCGGAGAAATTCTTTCTGCTAAAGCCAATAGCTCTACTTTCGCGGCGATCCTCGGCGTGCTCGGCGGTAAAGCTTTTGATTTTACTGAGAGCTGACAGCTGAGAGCTGATTCTAGAACGTTGTTGCTACGGTGAAGCGGAAAGTCTTTCTGGGCTCGAGGAGAGTGTAGGTCGATCCCAGGGTCGAGAGCGTGGTCTTGTAGGTGTAATAGGCGGCGCCATAATTGCTCGCGAACGGGAACATGTTGGGGGTGATCGGCACGGGAGGTGCGGCGCTGCCGTCCAGGCGAAGCGGGTTGTAGGCGTAGTAAATGCGGAAGGGCGCATTGACTACGGGAAGCATGGTTTGTAGCTCGAGTCCGGTCGACATGCGCGGCACCCAGTTAGTGCCGGGAACCGGCCGGAGATTCTGCGGCAAGACTTTGGGCGAAAGAGTTGTGCCGCCCGAACACGCGTACCCAGTTTGCGGACCGAGGATTGGGCAGCCGAACAGCGTGCTTAGGAGAGTCTGGTACTGGACGGGGTTGATCTGCAACTGTGAGTCACGCACGATCGCGTTGGTGCCCAAATCGACAAAGGGAGCGATGGCTACCGGTCCGGCAATGGTGATGCGGTATTCCAGGTTGCCGTGAACGGCGAAATCGCCGCCGGGAGTGACCAGTTGCTGGTAGGGAACGGGGATATTCCAGCAGTTCGCGGTACAGGCTCCGCCGGCGCCGGTGAGCACGGGGAAGTGTGGGTTGGCGGGAACGAAGCTGCCATCGGGGTTTCTAAGCGCGACGGTCTGGGCGCTGGGCAGGTAGGCGATGGGAGAAACGCTGCGGATATCGAAACCGCGGAGATCATTTTCACCGCCCAGGTAGGAGCGTTCAAAGGGTGGGGCAACGACTCCGTTATAGCCGGTGATGAACGATCCCTGCACGTTGTAACCCAGCGCATTGCGCCGCTTTTGCATGGGGAAAAACTGCTTGTACTGGACAATGGGCCGGATGGTGTAAACCGTGCCTCCGAGTCCGGCAAACTCCGCCCCGATAAACACGCTCTTGCCCTTGTGGGGCGTGTAGTAAGAATCGAGAGTGCTCATGGTGAAGCTGGGAGTGATTTTGCTTGTAATGATGCCGGCGAGCGCATTGGGGCCGCTGATGCCGCGAAAGTTGAGATTGCCGAACAAGAGCTTGGAAGAGTTGCTGAGGGCGACCAGAGATGAGCGGTCGAAAGAATAGCCAATGCCGAAGCGCTTTAACGAACGGTGCAGGGGATAACTCAAAGTCAGGCTAAAGCCGGTACTGGACTGCGAATAGTTCTGCAGGTTCTGCAAATAAGCGGAGGGCAGGTTCAGATTCTGTCCACTTAAAACGGCATACTGCCGCGCTTGATCATAGCTGGTCTTGCGGGTATAGACGTTAAAGCCAGCCTGGATGGGGCGGTCGAACAAATAGGGTTCGGTGAATCCGAACACCAGGTCGCGTTGCAGGGTGCCGAGGCTGGCCTGCACCGAAAGCGTCTCGCCCAATCCCAGAAAGTTGTTGGTGCTGTAATTGAGGCCGACGAAAGCGCCTGCCAGGCCGCTGACGCCGCCCTGCAGCCCGATGCTGTTCTTGCCCTTTTCATGGACTTTCAGCGTGAGATCGACGGTGCCGGCTTTCTCGTCGAGGTGGCGCTCGGTGGTATTGGGATCGTCGGGCTTGAGCTGGTCGAAATAGCCGAGCTGATTCAGGCGCAGCAGGCTGAATTCCCACAAACGGGAGTTGTAGATCTGGCCTTCTTCCAGGACAATTTCGCGGCGAATAACTTTGTCGCGAGTGGTGGTGTTGCCCTGGAATTCGATGCGCCGGACGTAGAACTGCTTGCCTTCGTCCACATCGATGATGAGATTCACGATCTTTTTTTCGTCATCGAACTTGGTGTCAGGGACGGAAGTGAAGTTGATGTAACCGGCTTCGCCATAGGCTTTGCGCAGGTTCTCGAGACCCTTGGCTACTTTTTCGCGACTGAAGATCTCGCCATCCTTCATGGGGAAAAGGTTGCGCAAGGCATTCACGTTCGCAATCGCTTTGTTGTTCTTGAAGGTGATGGTGCCCAGGCGATAGCGCGCGCCTTCTTCGATGGGCATGGTGATATCGACGGATTTTCCCAGCCCGCTCTGGAGCCCGGGAACGTGGAAGCCTTCGTGTCCGGTGTCGTGGATTTCGGTTTTGGGCTCGTCGACCAGCACTTTGAAGTAGCCGCGGTTCTGGAACTCAGCGCGAACGCGCTCGGTATCTTCTTCGAGCTTGGTGGCGTCGTAGGTCTTGGCGAAGAGATTTTCCAAAAAGATGGAATGCGGGATGCCGATGGGCTTAAGGTTCTTCATGGCCGCACGCAGAGTGCGGTCATTGATATGTTTATTGCCCCGGAAACGAATGTGTCCAACTTTGACCTTGGGCCCCTCTTTGACGACGAAGGTGATGCCGACTGCTGCGGGAGGAATGGGGCGGATTTCGGTGCGGATAGTGGCGAACTGACGTCCGTGCTCGGAGAGCAGTTCTTTGAGCACTACTTCGGCTCGTTTGATCTTGGTGGGATCATATTGGTTTTCCACGGAGAGTCCGACCTTGCGCTCTTTGAAGCGGTCGAGTACGTCGCTGGTGGAGACGGCATTGAGGCCGGTGTAATTGATTTCGCGGATGGTGGGGCGCTCTTTGAGGTAAATGTGCAGAATCCAGCCCTTGGGACTCTGCTCGCGCTCGAAGCGGACGTCCTCAAAGTAGCCGGTATTCCAGAGCGCGTTGAAGTCGCGTTCGATGGCGGCCGGGTCGTAGACGTCGCCCGCCTTGGTGAAGATGCGGGCTCTGACGGTATCGGCGGGAATGCGGCGATTGCCGTGCACGACGATGCCGACGACGAGATCCTGCTGGCCAAAAACGGGGGCGGCCAGGAGCGAAAACGCGAGCCAAGCGAGGAGCCGATACCAGCGGCAACTCCGCCTCCAAACTCTTGGGGAGAAAGAAGATGGAGACCTGGTGGGCGCGCTCTGCCGGCCCGTGTCGTGGCCCAGCGGCGCGCACCACGCAGGGATTACCTGATGACGGCAATGAATTGCAACTACCTCGAAAAACTAGAGTTAGGAAAACGGTAATTATACGGTAGAGAGAGAAAACCGTCCAAGGTGAGGACGCATTTCGCTCCAGGAGTCACGCTCGAAAAAGTTCTACTTCAACACAGACGGAATAAAACGTGGCCGCGTTGCCCATGTCCGTAAGTTTATCTGAGGTGAGAACATTGATATTGCGGCCGCCGGGAGCAAATCTTGCCCAATCGAGGCGCGCGGCGACGACTCCGGGCCGCACCGAACCGTTCACTTTGGAGCGGAGGACAATCTCGCCGCGAGAATTGAAAGCGCGAACCCGGTCGCCATCGCGGATGCATCGCGCTTGAGCATCGGCTGGATGCATCTCGAGATCGCCCATTCCAGGTTCCATCTGGCGGACGGATGCAACGTTGGCGAATGAGGAATTGAGATGATTGTCAGGCTTGCGGGCGAGGAGCTCCAACGGGAAGCCCGCAGCTTTCGATGCAGATCCATGTCGCGATTCTTGGGGGGGAGTGAAGGCGACAACCGGATCGAGTCCCTGACGTTGCAGCGTTTGGCTGTAGAATTCGGCTTTGCCGCTGGGCGTGGGAAAGTTGCCTTCCGCGAACGGGAGGAACGGAGGGACGGTTGTTGCCGAGCTTTGCTCGGCTGGACGGACGAATGCGTCCGTCCCTACGTGGTTCGTGGTGAAATTCAGGCGGACGTGCGGGTCGCTTTCTAAGCGCTCGCGGGTGATTCCTTCGAGCCTTGGATTGGGGAAATCCAGGGCGCCGTCGATCATCTCATCTACTGTTTCGCGAAAACATTCGTCCTCAAAACCCATGCGCTCGGCGAGGGCGCGGAAGGTCTCGACATTCGACCGGCATTCGCCTAGCGGCTCCATCGCCTGATTTGAAACCTGCAGATAGTAGTGGCCGTAAGCAATTTGCAAATCTTTGTGCTCGAAAAAAGTGGTAGCGGGCAAGACGATGTCGGCATAGTCGGTGGTGTCGGTGAAAAATTGCTCATGGACCACGGTGAACAGGTCGGGGCGCATTAAGCCGCGAACCACTTGGTTGTGGTTGGGGCAAACCGCTGCTGGATTCGAGTTGTAAACGAACAGCGCCTGAATCGGCGGCGCGGTCAGCGTGTTCAGGGCGGTGCCGAGTTGAACCATGTTGACCATGCGCGCTGGGCGGCCGAGGGATTTCTGCATCAACTCGGGCATTTTGAGGGCGTCCGAGTTCAATGCGAACGCTCCGCTGGTCGACATTTGCAGTCCGCCGCCGACTTCTTTCCACGATCCAATCAGACAAGGCAGCATGGTGACCGCGCGCATCGCCATGCCGCCGCCTTCCGAGCGCTGAATTCCGTAGTTGACGCGAATCACGGACGGGCGCACGGTGGCGCACTCGTGGGCAAGTTTGCGGATATCGTTGGCGGAGATGCCGGTCCAGTGGGCGACTTTTTCTGGCGGATACTCTTGCGCACGCTGTTTGAGCTCCGCAAAACCCACGGTGTAACGCGAGACGTAATCGGCATCGAAAAGATTTTCGTTAATGATGACGTGCATCAGGCCGAGCGCTAGCGCGGCATCGGTGCCGGGGTTGATCGGCAGATACCAATCGGCGCACTTCGCGGTGCGAGTGCGGTAAGGATCGATGACCACCAGCTTCGCGCCCTTGCGGCGAGCTTCTTCAATGAAGGGCCAGAGATGAACGTTGTTGCCGTGGATGTTCGCTCCCCAGGCGATAATGTAACGCGAATGGGCAAACTGTTCGGGCTCGGTGCCGAGCTTGATTCCGAGCACCGATTGCAGACCTACCTCGCCGGCGTCGGAGCAAATCGTCCGCTCCAATTGCGAAGCGCCGAGGCGGAAGAAGAAACGGCGATCCATGGAGCCGCCGTTGAGCGCCGCGATGGTACCTCCATAGGAGTAGGGGAGGATGGCTTCGGAGCCGTGTTCGGCGATGATCTGGCGGAAGCGCTCGGCGATTAGGTCGAGCGCTTCGTCCCAGGAGATGCGCTCAAACGCCGCCTGTGTGGAGCGGGCGCCCTCGCCCGCTTGCAAGCGGCCAGATGCCGGTCCCTTACCACCCACTCGTCGCATCGGATACAGCACGCGCTCAGACGAGTACACGCGGTCCAGATACTTAGCGACTTTCGCACACAAGAATCCGCGCGTAACCGGATGCTCGGGGTCGCCCTGAATCTTCGTGGCCCGGCCGTCTTCGATGGTGATCAGCACGCCGCAGGCATCGGGGCAATCGTGCGGGCAGGCAGCGTGGACGACGCGCTTCATATCAGCGATTATAAGGTCAAACGCGTTAACCACTAAGGACACAAAGGATCACGAAGGAGAATCAAGGACTTCGGAATGCTTCGTGGAATTTCGGGCCCCGGTGGCTGGCGCGTTGAGCCTGGAAGAAGGACACCGTCCGCGCTGGTCGATCGGGCCGCGCGAAGATGGAACATCCGAGTGGCGCTCGGCTTCCGGCTTCGTGTTATTGTCTGCTGATCGCCCTTCGGAATTCTTTGCGGAAGTGACTTCGATGCGAATGCTTCTTACCTCTTTGCTGGTGGTTCTTTGTTTGAGTGTGGCGCTGCCTGCCCAGAACGGCTGTAGCGGCATGTCTCTTGGCATCGGCGCGAGCCTGAACGGATTCATCCCGTTCCCGGCCGACAATCTCTGGAACCAGAACATTGCCGGCGCGCCGGTCGATCCGAATTCGGATTCCTACATCAATTTCATCGGCGCATCGACGCCCCTGCACCCGGATTTCGGCTCGGGCCTCTACGACGGGCAGAGCATTGGAATTCCGTACATAGTGGAAAGCGGTTCGCCGTTGGTGAACATCAAATTCACGGAATACGGCCACGAAAGCGATCCCGGACCAACGCCGATTCCCTCGAACGCTCCGATCGAGGGGTATCCGCATCCCGGCGACGGCGACCGGCATGTGCTCGTGCTCGACCGTGACAACTGCTGGCTCTATGAACTGTACAATTCGCATCTACTCAAAGATGGAGACTGGAAGGCTGGATCGGGTGCCGTATGGGATTTGCTGAACGATGAGCAAAGGCCTTACACGTGGACCTCGGCCGACGCTGCCGGGCTGCCAATTTTTCCGGGACTGGCGCGCTACGACGAAGTTGCGGCGGGCGCTATTCAGCATGCGTTGCGCTACACGCTCGAATCCAGCCAGGCCGCGTTTACTCCTCCCGCGAGCCATTGGGCGGCAAACTCGACCAACCCTTACGCCGCGGTGATGGGCATGCGATTACGCCTGAAGTCGAGCTTTGACATTTCAGGATTTCCGCCGCAGTCGACGGTGATTCTTACCGCTCTGCAGCAATACGGAATGATCATGGCGGACAACGGGAGCTCGATATTCATCACCGGAGACCCCGACGATCGCTGGAACAATAACGACCTCGCGTCGCTGAAAACCGTGCCAGCCTCGGCGTTTGAAGTCGTGCTGATGAGTCCGATCTATACGCAGGGCAATATTCCGCAGGGGCCGAATCCGACGATTACGAGCTTCACGGCCAATCCGCAGACAGTGCCTCCGGGTTCGTCGGTGACGTTGAGTTGGAGCGTGACCAACGGCGAGTACAACATCGTTTCACCGCAGCTGGGAGTGATGCGGGGAACTACGGCGACGGTGGTGCCGACGGGAACGACGACCTACACGCTCTATTCGACGAATCAGTATGGACGAAGTAAGGCGACGGTGACGGTGACGGTGCAATAAGGCATGCGGTTCGCTCTTCAACTCGTCTCAACTGTCAGGACAATTCATAAAATGTGACTTGCATTGTGGAAGTCTGAACGGTGCAAGAGAGCGGACAGGAATGTCCGCTCCACACGGACACTACTTGAACTCCAGAACTTCTTTTTCCTTGCCTTTGCTCATCTCTTCCATCTTTTTGATTTCGTCGTCGGTGAGCTTCTGGATTTCGTCGAGGGCGCGCTTCTCGTCGTCTTCGGCAATTTTCTTGTCTTTCAGCGTTTTCTTGATGGCGTCGTTGCCGTCGCGGCGGACGTTGCGCACCGCGGTGCGATGTTCTTCGAGAATGCGGTGCAGGTGCTTGACCATATCCTTGCGGCGCTCTTCCGTGAGCGCGGGCACCGGCACGCGAATTAGTTTGCCGTCATTCATTGGATTGAGGCCAAGATCGGCGCTGCGGATGGCTTTTTCGATCGCTCCAAGCTGCGACGTATCGAAGGGCTGCACCGTGATCATCTGGGGCTCGGGGGCGTGAATCTGGGCGACCTGGTTGAGCGGCATTTGGGTGCCGTAGTAGTCGACCGAAACGGTGTCGAGCATGTGAACGTTGGCGCGTCCGGTGCGCGTGGCGGCCATTTCGCGGCGGAAGTCTTCCACCGCTTTATCCATTCGCGTCTTGAGTTGGGCAAAGACTTCTTTCAGGGCAGGATGAGCCATAGCTCGCAGCTCCCAAAGGTAGCGATATAGAACCGTGCATTATAAACTGCTTTTGGCTGTTCGCTTTTGGCTTTTAGCTAAAGGCCAGAGGCTAACAGCTAACAGCCATCACGCGCTGACCAGCGATCCGATTTTCTCTCCCAGCACGACGCGACGGATATTGCCCCGCTGATTCAGGTTGAAAACGATGATGGGCAGATTATTGTCTTTGCACAATGAGATCGCGGTCGAATCCATCACCTTGAGGCCCTGTTTCAGCACGTCCATGTAGGTAAGGGTCTCAAACTTTTTGGCGTCCTTCACTTTCATGGGGTCGGCGTCGTAGATGCCGTCAACTTTGGTGGCTTTGAGAATGGCGTCGGCTTTGATTTCCATGGCGCGCAGCGAAGCGGCTGTGTCGGTCGAGAAGTATGGATTGCCGGTGCCGCCGGCGAAAATGACGACGCGTCCTTTTTCAAGATGGCGGATGGCGCGGCGCCGGATGAAGGGCTCGGCCACCTGGTTCATCTCGATAGCCGTCTGCACGCGGGTGAAGACGCCCTGTTTTTCGAGCGCGTCCTGCAAAGCCAGCGAGTTGATAACTGTGGCCAGCATGCCCATGTGATCGGCGGAAACGCGATCCATGTTCCTCGCCTGGTCGGCAACGCCGCGAAAGAAATTGCCGCCGCCAACGACAATCGCCATTTGGATTCCGAGGTTGTGCACATCGGCTAGTTCGGCCGCGACTTCATGAATACGCGCGGTGTCGACGCCGAAGCCTTGATCGGCCGCGAGGGCTTCGCCGGAGATTTTTAAAAGAATGCGTTTGAATATGGGAGTCGGCATGAAAAAAGCAGATCCTTCGCTCCCCCATCCCATCCGGCAAATGCGGCCGGCTGGGGGCTCCGGCCGCTCAGGATGACAATCGGCTACAAGGAAGCATAAATCAAAAGGGGCGCCGCAGCGCCCCTCAATTATATTCGGCTGCTACTGGGCAGCCGGCGTTGCCGCCTCGCCGCCCTCGTCCGGCTTGCTGCTGACGAAAGCGACGGTAGCGGCCGCATCGCCAACTTTAAAGCGGGCGAAGCGGCGGACGGCGATGTTCTCGCCGAGTTTGCCCACCTTGGCTGCGATCAGTTGCGAGATGCTGATGGTTTGGTCCTTGATGAAGGGCTGCTCCAGCAAGCACACTTCTTCGTAGAACTTTTCCATCTTGCCGGCGACGATTTTTTCGACCACGGGCGCCGGTTTGCCGGTGGCCGCAGCCTGGGCACGATAAATATCCTTCTCGCGCTCAAAGGCTTCCGGCGTGACATCTTCTTTGCGAACAAACTTCGGATCGCTCGCCGCAATGTGCATGGAGATGTCGTGCACCAGTTCCTTGAAGTCATCGGTGCGCGCCACGAAATCGCTTTCGCAATTGACTTCGACCAGCACGCCGATCTTTCCGCCAGCGTGAATGTAGTAACCGACGGAACCTTCGCTGGTCACACGCGCCGCCTTTTTGGCCGCGACCGAAACGCCTTTCTTGCGCAGCACAACGACCGCCTGCTCCATGTCGCCTTTCGCTTCGGTCAAGGCCTGCTTGCAATCCATCATCGGCGCTCCGGTTTTTTCGCGGAGCTCCTTTACCTGTGCAGCGGAAATATTTGCCATAGTAGTGCTCATTTTAAGTTTTCCTTCGTGAAACTTGCTGTTATAAAACTCGACCCGCGCACAGACAAGCTGCGCGGGTCAGATGTGGCGATTGCGAATTCACCAACCCAGCCCCTGAAGAGGCGTCTAATCTCGCAAGGCTTGCGGTATCGTTAAAACGATACCCTGATACGAAACTCGATACAGAAATCAATCTAGAACCGGCGCGTTTCTGCCTGTAACTCGTCGACATCTTCCGTAGCGGCCGTAGGACGCTTGCGCGTGCCTTTGCCCAGCACGTCTTCCATGCGGATCTCTTCCCCTTCGGGGCTCGCGCCATCGGCTCCCGTGGCAATGGGTTCACCCTCCGCCGCAACTCCAGAAAGCTGAGCTTCGGCGTCCTCGACTTCAGCCAAGACTTCGGGCGCAGCCACCGCCTGAATGTCCGCCATCTGCTTGTCGTCGCGGGCATGAACGCCCTCGGCGATAGACTCGGAAATCTTCGAGGTGAAAAGCCGGATTGCCCGCAGCGCGTCGTCATTGCCCGGAATCACGTAATCCACTTCGCTCGGGTCGCAGTTGGTATCGACCACGGCGACCACGGGAATACCCAGCTTGCGCGATTCGCGCACGGCAATCTGCTCTTTATTGGAATCGATGACGAAGATCGCGTCCGGCAACCGCGTCATGTTCTTGATGCCGGCAAGATTCGCCTGCAAGTGCTTGCGCTCGCGCTCGAGCTTAATAACTTCCTTTTTCGGAAGCAGATCGTACCGGCCATCCGTAGCCATTTCGTCGAGCTCTTTGAGCCGCTTTACGGATTTTTGCACGGTGACCCAGTTGGTCAGCAGGCCGCCTAGCCAGCGCTGGTTGACGTAGTACATCGAGCAGCGCTGCGCCTCTTCGGCAATCGCGTCTTGTGCCTGGCGTTTGGTACCAACGAAGAGAATGATTCTGCCTTCGGCGGCCAGATCCTGCACGAATTTGGACGCCTCCTTGAACATCTTCAGCGTCTTCTGCAGGTCGATAATGTAGATACCATTGCGCTCACCGAAGATATACTCCTTCATCTTCGGGTTCCACCGCTTGGTCTGGTGCCCGAAGTGAACGCCCGCTTCGAGCAACTCCTTCATCGTGATGTTTGCCAATCAACCTCCTCAGTTGGTCTGCATCCGGACACTGAAAGGCTCCGGATTGCCATTCCCGTTCACCCCATCTCAGCCGGAGGTGGGGAAATGAATTGAACACCTAAAACAGCTGTCAGCCGTCAGTTCTCAGCTGTCAGTAAGATCAGACAGCCAACCCAAATCTTTACCGCTTGCTGAACTGGAAGCGCTTTCTGGCGCCCTTTTGCCCGTACTTCTTGCGTTCTTTGGCGCGAGGGTCACGGGTTACCATGCCCTCGGCCTTGAGCTTGCCGCGCAGTTCCGCATTGAACTCCATAAGAGCGCGCGTGATGCCGAGGCGCACCGCATCGGCTTGTCCAGCGACTCCGCCGCCGCAGACGTTGGCCAGCACGTTGAATGTAGCCGCACTATCGGTCGAGACCAGGGGCGACTTCGCGGCGATGCGCTGCGAGGGGGTCACGAAATATTCGTCGAACCCTTTGCCGTTAACCTTGAACTCGCCGCTGCCTGGACGAAGAAAAACCCGCGCGATCGCGGCTTTGCGCCGTCCGGTTCCGTAGTATTGAACTGTTTCAGCCATTAGCTCTTAGCCGTTAGCTCTTGGCTTTTCTTGCCAAGCGCTGACATTGTGCCTTTCCTCAAAATTCGAAAACCCTGTAGATCGAAATTCGTTGTTCTAGCTAAGAGCTAAAAGCTAATAGCCAAAAGCTGTTCTACGCAAACACTTTTGTTTCCGGCTTCTGCGCCTCGTGCGGGTGCTTATCGCCACGGTAAACCTTCAGCTTGGTAAACATCTGCTTGCCCAGCTTGTTTTTGGGAAGCATGCGCGACACGGCGTCTTCAATCACCAACTCCGGCTTACGGACCATGCGCTTCTTCATCTCTTCCGAGCGCAAGCCGCCGGGATAACCCGTATAACGGTGATAGACCTTCTGGTCCGTCTTCATGCCGGTGATCTTGATCTTCTCGGCATTGATGATGACCACGTGGTCGCCGGTGTCGATGAATGGCGTGTACTTGGGGCTTTCTTTGCCCATCAAAATGCGGGCGACGCGCGAGGCCAGGCGGCCGAGCGGAAGTCCGCTCGCATCCACCACAAACCACTTACGCGCAATATCTCCCTCTTTAGGGAAATAGGTTGACATCGGAAATCTCCCAGAAATTAAAGAACGCAATGAAGACCGCTGAGTGCCCTGAATCAGTAATCCATCCACGCAGAACGCGCTAGGTGTTCCAGGCGGGCAGCCGCAGGACTTCCAAAGAGTCACTAGAATATCCCAGCGCCGACGCCGTTGTCAACGACTTGTGCTCGCAAGTCCTGTCTCTTTAGGACAATACCCGCCAAACCGAGCCAATCAGCCTCGTCATGAACGCACTATTTTGTGGGTCAATTGGGCCCATCAGCGCGTTCGGAACCGATAGCGGAAGCACTCTACGACATGGTCGTTGACCATCCCGGTAGCCTGCATGAAGGCATAGCAGATGGTCGAGCCGACGAAACTGAAGCCACGCTTCTTCAAATCCTTGCTCATCGCGTCCGACTCCCGCGTGCGTGCCGGAATTTTCTGACCCAGCCGCCGGGCGTTCACCAGCGGCTTGCCGCCAACAAACTGCCAAATGTAGCGGTTGAACGACCCGAACTCCTCTTGCACGGCCAGAAATGCCCTGGCGTTGCGTTTTGCCGAGGCGATCTTCAGCCGGTTGCGGATGATTCCCTCATCCCGGAGCAGTCGCTCGGTCTTGCGCCGGTCGTAGCGCGCGATTTTCATGGCGTCGAACCCGGCGAACGCCGCGCGATAATTTTCGCGCTTCCGCAGAATTGTGTCCCAGCTCAGCCCCGCTTGCGCGCCTTCCAAAATCAGGAACTCGAACAGCACCCGGTCGTCGTGTTGCGGGACGCCCCATTCGCGGTCATGATAAAGAATCGCGAGTTCGTTGCTGGGCCAGGCGCAGCGAACGACATTTTTCGCAGCTGACCTCTGATCAATTCGCAAACTCTTCCCACTCCCCGTCCCCCGATTAGAACATGTTTCAGCGGTCAATCATTCTGAAGATGCTAAAATCGTGGGTCCTTATTGAGCAGACCCTTTAAGCAAACCAAAGGAAGGTCTCTTATGAATATTCTCCGCCTGTGCGACCACGAATCCGCTACCGTTCATGCTGATGCCACGGTTGCCGAAGCCATCAAACTTATGCTGAAACGCCGCGTCGGTGCCGTCGTAGTAGTGGAGGCCAAAAATGTTGTAGGCATCTTCACCGAACGCGATGTGCTGAAGAAGCTGGCGCTCAGCAAACTCGATCCGGCTAAAACCCCGGTCAGCGAACTGATGACTACGCCGGTGGAAAGCGCCTCGATGAAAATCAGTCCCGGCGAAGCCTTGGCGATAATGTTGAAGCATCATTTTCGCCATCTGCCGGTGGTGGATTTCAAGGGGAGGCTGAAAGGTGTCCTCTCCATTCGCAATCTGCTGCACGAGCAGATGGCGGAAATGAAACGGCAGCGCGATTCGCTGGAGCTTTATGTCGACAGCGAGCGCGAGGGAGAGCCCAGAGCCAGAGACGCCCGGGAGTAAGTCGGGTGCCTCACACATTCGCGAATGTGCGGGGTTTTATTCTCAGTCGTATCTTTCGTAACGAATCGCAGTTCGATCCCAACCCAGACCCTTCAGTAGCTCCCGGTTCGCCTTCACCATCTTGGCGAGACCGCAGATATAGGCGTGCATGTCGGTCCGCGCGCCGATGATTTGCGGCAGATGTTCCTGCACATATCCACGCAGTCCCGTCCATTCAGCGCTAGCGCGACTTAACGTGGGCAGAAAATGGAAGTTGGCATGGGCGCCGGCCAGATTTTCGAACTCCTCACGATAATAGATGTCCTGCTCACGGCGCGCTCCAAACAGCAGCCACAATTGGCGTCCTTGATGACGATCACTCTCAGCCAGCAGCCAATGCAGCATGGAGCGGAACGGCGCAATCCCCGTTCCCGTGGCAATAAACACGGTGTCGCGCGGCGGCGGATGCAAAATGAAATTGCCGAACGGCCCCTGAAACGTAATCTCGGCGCCGGCCTCGAGACTGCAAAGATGGTTCGACATGAATCCATCGTGCACGCGATTCAGACAGAAAGCGACGTGTCCGTTTTCAGACGGCGGCGACGCGATCGAATAGGGGCGCGTGATCTCCTCGCCCTCGGGAGTCGTGGCCTTCACCGAAAGCCATTGTCCCGGGACAAAGTTGAAATGAGTAACTCCGTTTACTTCGAGTTCAACGTGCTTGGTAAACTCGGAGAGCGGGAGAGAGCGAAGCACTCGCGCGTCGAAGGTTTTAAACTGAGCCATCGGGTAATTAGATGATGGCGGGCGGTTCGAGGACGCGTTGTACTCACGCCGAATCTACCCAATGCGGCTATGCCCCCGAGATCGGCTGCCATGACGTTTCCCGAATTGTTGCCGCCGCCCGCCGCGGCGCCGGAAAAGGGAGAAGACGCATTCGCGTTCGTGTGCGCGTTGGCGAGCGCAGAACTGACTCCGGCTTGCCGCGAACGCGTTGCAAACTGGGACTATCAGGTGCTCGATTGGAGCGAAGTGCTTTGCCTGGCGGATCGTCACGGCGTGCTTCCGCTGGTGGCGCACAGCCTGATTGAATCGGGTGGGGTTGAAAATGCCCGCGGACTTCCACCGGAAATCGAGCGCTCGCTGCGCTCTGCGTACGAAGCGAATCTGCGTCGCAGTTTGTGGTTCACCGCCGAACTGGCGCGTATTATGCGGCATTTTGAAAGCTCGCGGTTGCGGGCGCTCCCCTACAAAGGCCCAGTGCTGGCGCAAGCGCTTTACCATGATCTGGCGCTGCGAAGTTTTTCCGATCTCGACTTCCTGATTTCTTCCGCCGACTTTGAGCGCGCGAAGCAGATCCTGGCCGAAATCGGATATCGTCCCGCTGCCGAACTTCCTCGCGCTGCCGAAGGGTTTTGGCTGCGCATGGGCTACGAACGCTCGTTTGACAGCGCTGCTGGACCGAACCTCGTCGAACTGCAGTGGGCGTTGCTTCCCTACTTTTACAGCATCGATTTCCCCGTGGACGATCTGTTCGCGCGTGCGGGCCAGACGGTTGTGGGCGGTTGCGAGGTGCCGTGCCTGTCTCCCGAAGATTCTTTGCTGGCGCTCTGCCTGCATGCCGGCAAGCACCTTTGGACGCGGCTGATCTGGCTGACGGACATTGCGGAGATGGTGCGATCTCAATCGCGAACCCAGGCCATTGACTACGCGCTGCTGCTTTCCCGTGCGCACACAATGGGAATCATTCGCATTCTCGGCGTGAGTTTCTGGCTGGTGAAAAACGTTCTTGGGGCGGAGATTCCCAAGCCCGCCGCGGAGATCATTGCAGTCGATCCTCAGGCCTCCGTTCTGGGTGCTGAATTCGCCGGCCGTCTCGCCAACAGCGCAGGCTATGACTTCGAATCCACGAAGTATTTCCGCCTGATTCTGAAACTGCGCGAGCGACGCGGCGACCGCTGGCGATACTTGTGGCGGCTGGTTTGGACGCCGAGCGCAGGGGATATTGCCGCGGTGCGATTGCCGGAAGCGTTGTTTCCTCTTTATCGAATCGTACGCATCGGACGACTGATGCGGAAGGTTTTACTGGCAACTGAGAGCTGAACGCTGAGAGCCGGGTTCAGTGCATTTCGCCGTCGCCCGGAGCGACGTCGGGAGTATCGACTTTCCGAGCAACAGCCGCGTTCCCCGGCGCTGGCGCAGGTTGGAATTCGCCGGGGTCTTTCCCCGCCAGCGCGACGTTCATGAATTGTATCCAGATGGGCAAAGCTGCGCGGGCTCCAGTCTCTTTTTCGCCCAAAGATTTCTTTTCGTCGTAGCCGATCCACACACCGCAGGTGAGCGACGGAGAAAAGCCCACAAACCAGGCGTCAGTAAAATCGTTGGTCGTGCCCGTTTTCCCGGCCAGCGGATAAGGCATTTTCGCGGCCGCGACCGCCGTGCCATGAAGCACCACCTCGCGCAGCATTGAGGTCATGATGCGAGCGGTGCGTGAGCTGACGACGTCTTTGATATCGGAGAAGTCCTCCTCCAGAATGCGCCCTTCGTAATCGGTCACCCTGGTGATGTAGCGCGGGGCGACGCGCACTCCATCATTCGGAAAGACGCTGAAGGCGGAAGTCTGCTCCAGCGGGGTGATTTCGGCCGAACCGAGTGCCACCGGAAGATAGGCGGGAATGTTGGCCGTGATGCCAAAGCGGCGCGCGTATTCGATCACCGTCTTGATGCCGACGCGGTCGGCCAGTTTGAGCGCGGGAATGTTTCTGGACTGCGCCAGCGCCCGCCGCAGCGTGATGGTGCCTTCAAATTTGGCGTCGTAGTTGTGCGGCGAATAAGGGCCAGAGGCAGTCTGAAAAGTGACCGGCGCGTCCACAATCGTGTCGTCCGGGCTGCCGCCCTGGTCAATCACTGCGGTATAAACGTACGGTTTGAACGACGACCCTACCTGCCGCAAGGCCTGGGTGGCGCGGTTGAATTTCGAAAGATTGAAATCGCGCCCGCCGACCATGGCCTTGATTTCTCCCGATGCGTTATCGATGGCGACGAGCGCGCCTTCGGTTCCCGAATCCTGCTCCAGGCTGACGCGCGCCTTTCCACCAGCATCGAGCGCGAGCACCTTGATGTAGACAACGTCGCCGACGTGGAGAATTTCAGGGAGTTTGAGCTTCGTCTTAAGCCAGGCCAAATCGGACGGCGCGAGCGTCGACGTGCGCTGTCCGAAGTGAATCTCCGCGCCGCCCGGCGTGACTTGTGTGACCAGGGCGTGCATGTATCCGTTCACTTCGGGTTCCTCATCCCAATCGGGATCCACGTATTTGTCGACCTTCTCTCCCTGTGCAATCACGTTGAGAAGCTTGCCGTGCCAGCCGTGACGGCGCTCATAAGCGGCTAGGCCGTCGAGCAGCGCTTGGCGCGCCGCTTTTTGCAGATCCATATCGAGCGAGGTGTAGACGCGCAGACCGCCTTCATGTACCTGGTCGGTGCCATATTTAGTTTCGAGATAACGCCGGATTTCCTCCACATAGTGCGGAGCCAGCGAATTCGGGTCTTTCTGTAAGTCGAGCACGATGGGCTTACTCTTGGCCTCCGCGGCCTGGGCTGCGGTGATTTTGCCGTCCTCCAGCATGGCATTGAGCACGAGGTTGCGGCGTTTGAGGGCGCGGTCGGGATGGTTGATCGGCGAATAATATTGCGGTGCCTTGGGAAGTCCCGCCAATAGCGCGGCTTCTTCGAGGGTCAGTTTCCTGGCCGGTTTGCTGAAGTAGTATTCCGACGCCGCTTCAAAGCCGTAGGCGCCGTGGCCGAGGAATATCTGGTTGGCATAGAGCGTGAAGATCTGCGGCTTGGTGAAGCGGCGCTCCATCTGAATCGCGAGCAACGACTCCTGCACTTTGCGATAGAACGAGCGGTCGGGAGAGAGAAAAAGATTGCGTGCGAGTTGCATGGTGAGCGTGGATGCGCCCTGCACTTTTCCGCCCGATTCGATGTCGCGATAAGCCGCGCCGACGATGCGCCAGATGTTGATGCCCGAGTGCCGGTAGAAATCTTTATCTTCGATCGAGACTAGCGCGTTGCGCAGCACTTCCGGATAGTCGTCATACGTGGCGATGACGCGGCGTTGCAGGGCAAAAGTGCCGATGACTCGGCCCCGTCCATCGTAGAGTTCGGTGACCGAACTGGGACGGTAACGTTCGAGTTCCTCGACTTGCGGCAGGTCGGTCGAGTATACGAGCAAGAGCCCCGCGGCCGCGCCCACCGCGGCGGAGAGCAGGACGAGCAATCCAAACACGACCGCTCCGACCAACTTCCGTCCCGCAATTTCTACAGTCGGAGGACGCTGATAGATGACTTTCAGAGCCAAGTTTCAAAGTCTCAAGGTGGCAATAATGAATGGTATCGCAAAGCCAGGTTTCGAGGTCTCAAACTGAAGGTACCACCACATGGGATTTGCTCTTCAAGTCCTGGTAACAAAAAAATCGCCCGCCGAAGCGAGCGATTCGTAAACCTGAAATCTAAAATGTCTTATCCTTTTGTTCCCCGATTCTTCAGCACTTCCAATGCTTTGTTGAGTTGGTCGTCGGGCAGGTTCTTCGGTTTCTCATCTTTTTTGTCGCCAGGCTTGGCGCCGGGAGCTGCCTGATCGTCTTCATCGGGCAATCCACCATCGTCTTCCGTAGAGTCAGCGACCAGCACATTTGGCGTCACCGAAACATCCTGAATCGCTTTTCCGCTCGGCGAGTAGTACTTCGCGACCGAAAGAATCAGCGCGGAGCTGTCCGGCATTTCGATCAGTTTTTGCACCGAGCCATCGCCGAAAGTCTTGTCTCCCACGACGTCGCCGCGCGCGTTTTCGAGAATGGCGGAGGCCACAATTTCGGCGGGTCCGGCTGTGCCCCGATTCACCAGCACTGCTACGGGAAGCTTGGTGACGTCCTTGGCGGGATCGGCGTTGAAAGCCTCGCGAGGATACTTCTGCCCTTGCAAATAAGTAATCGTTCCGTGGTCCAGGAAAAGATTAGCGGTGGCGACGCCCTCGGATTCCACGCCCCCGGCCGTGTTGCGCAGATCGAGCACCAGCTTCTTCGCGCCCTGCTTTTGCAGGTCGGCGATCTTAGCGGCGATTTCCTGCGATTTTCCTTCGGGGAACGAGTCCACCTGAATGTAGCCGACGTCGTCAGCCAGCATTTTTTCGCTGACCGGCGGAATGGCAACGATGTCGCGCGTGACCACAATCTTTTGCGGTTCCGGACGCCGCGGACGCACTACCGCGAGGTTGACGGTCGATCCCACCTCGCCCGAGAGCAGGGAGCGAATCTCAGCCAGCGACATTTCGTGCGTGCTCTTGCCCTCGATCGACTCGATGTAGTCGAAGTTTTCGATCCCAGCCTTGTCCGCCGGGCCTCCCGGAACGACCGCGACCACGGTCGCGTATCCCGAGCGCTTCGAGATGTCGGCTCCGATATTGGCCTTGCCGCCGCTTTTCATCGCCTTGTAGTGTTTGTATTCCTCCGCCGACAAGTAGCTGGAGTTGGCGTCGAGCGATTCCAGCAGACCATGCAGCGCGCCGTCGGTAACTCCGGCGATATTCGGCTCCTCAACGTATTCCAGGCGAATGCGCGACAACACTTCGCTGTACACCGAAAGCTGGCGATACGCGCCCTCATTCGAAGAAGCGCGCACGTTGACGAAACCGCCCACAATCGTGAACAGCAAAATGGCCAGCGAGCTGGCAATGACAGTGACCTTCAACTTCGTCGACATAATTTAATCTTCAACCTTTTTGATTTAGCCCCAAGTGATCGTTGGCCCCAAGGACATGGACGAACCGATACATCATTATAGATGGTTTGATGCGCGGATCGGAAAGCATGATTTTCCGGGCGGTACTTCAGTTTCACAAAACCAAGATCAGCTCGGAATCAGCGAAACGAAAAATAATCGTAGAGTGAAACCAGTTTGCCCTCCTCATGTTATCCCCTCCTAGCGCGGCCTTTTGGGATCAATGACTTAGCGGTTACGGACGCCAAGTCTTTAAGGATTAACCACTTGTTTCACCGTTGCGGCGCTGGGTTTGCGGAAGGCGTCTCCGGGATAGGTGGACTTGATCGTGTAGGTCTTGGCTTCGGAGAACGAAGTGGTTAGAGCGGCTGCTCCGTTGGTGGTCGCTCCTGTACCTAGCTCGGTCTGGCCGTCGTAGAAGGTTACTACTTCTCCGTTGGGAACAGGCGGCGTGGAAGTAACCGTTGCCGTGAAGGTCACTGTCTGATTGACCTGCGATGGATTGGGAGATGAGGCAAGAGTGGTCGCCGTCTTATATGTGAGAGTGTTCAACAGCACGCCTACTGCGTCCCCGGAGCCGTAATAATTCGCGCTTGCGGCTACTAGATCGGGCCTGCCATCTCCCGTCAAATCCTGAATCGCAACCGAAACCGTATCCGAACCGCCGGAGTCGTAAGTTACGGCGGTTTGAAAAGTTCCGTCTCCGTTGCCTAGCAGCACACTAACGCCGCCAGGGCAGCCGAGGCCGCGCTTCTGGCACAGGTTGCCCACGACTAGATCCGACTTGCCGTTGCCATTCGCATCTCCTATGACAATGGAAAATGCGTTGTCCCCGCCAGAGCTATAACCCGTGGCCGGTTGGAACGTACCATCGCCGTTGCCCAACAGCACGCTCACCGCACCAGCACCTTCACCCGATGGCCCAGCATGACTACAGTCAGCATATTGACACTGGTTGGCCACAACAAGGTCTGGCCTGCGTTGTCTTCGGAGCGGTCGAGCTGTTCGTCGTGTAATCACAAGACAATATCATGTGCGTACGTATACCTATATGCATACAATGTAGGGCAAAGCTACGTACAGTAATATACATACAAGTATACCTGCACAAAACGTTTCACGTGAAACACTTTTCCCTAAGTGTCGGCCAATGAATGACTTACCGCCCTCCGAATAGCCTCCTGACGGCCCGGAATTCAGGCAAGAGTGCTCTACCTTTGATCTGACAGCCGAGAGCTACATCCCGTCAGCCACCGGATTGCGCAGCACTCCGATACCGTCGATTGAAACTTCGATGACATCTCCGGCGACTACGGGCGCAATACCCTCGGGAGTGCCGGTGGCGATCAGGTCGCCGGGTTCGAGGGTCATGATCCGGGAAATGTAACGGATGACTACGTCGAGCGGAAAAATGAAATCGCGGGTGTTGCCCGACTGCCGCACCTCGCCATTCACGCGCGTTTCAATCTGAACTCCGGCCCACGGGTCAATGTTGATGCCGTCGGCGACAACCGGTCCGACCGGGCAAAAGGTGTCGAAGCCTTTGCCGCGCACCCACTGCGGTTCTTTTTTCTGCAGATCGCGGGCAGTGAAATCGTTGACGCAGGTGTAGCCAAGAATGTACGGACGCACGTCTTCGGCATCCGCGAGTTGGTGGCAGCGCCGGCCGATTACGACTCCCAGTTCGCCCTCATAATCGGTGCGCTCGGAAACTTTCGGCCGAAGAATCGTTCCTCCTGGCGGCAGCAGCGAAGAGGGTGGTTTGAAAAACAAGAGCGGCTCCACGGGGACGTCGTTGCCGAGTTCGGCAGCGTGGGCGCGGTAATTGCGACCGACGCAGACGATTTTCGTTGGTTCCACTGGCGGCAGCAGAGAGGCTTGCGCGAGGGGAATGCGGTCCATGCGGCGACTGGGAAGGCTCTCGACATCGCCCTCGCTGTGCTGCGGAGGCTGCAGCAGCAGGCGAGTGATTTCGTGGTGGTTGCCCGCTGCGGACTCGACCAGGCCGTAGTGCGCGGAACCGTGGAGAAGGAATCGACAATATTTCATCAGGGATTATTCAAACACAGATCGCGAAGGAAAAATCCAAGATATTTTGTCATCGCGAGGCCACTTCTCGAAAAGCGCGAGAAGTGGCGCACCCATCGGGTCGGGATGACAATTCATGAAGGCGCCGCTTCCGTGCACCGCTCCGGACCCGGCCGTCGCCACTGGTTGCTAAGGCACGGACTCGCTGGTCGGCTCCGAGCGCTGGCTTTCGTTGCCACGCACGTCGACGGCGGAGACGGAGTAGGTGTAGGTTTTGCCGGAGGCGACCGCGTTATCGCGATAGGAAGGCGACTTGACCAGTTCGGAATTTACTTTGACGGCGGCCTCGGTTGCTTCCGCGCGATAAACGTTGTAGCCCGCGAGATCGGCGTTCATCACCGGCGCCCAGATGAGATCGATGAAAGGCTTCTGCCCCTCGCCCGAGTACGCGGCCTGTAAACCGCCAGGCACGGAGGGCGGAAAGACGTCATGGGCGACGACGCGCACCGGCACTGTGTCGTCTCCTTCAACTTGCACTTCGCTGTCGGCGCGTTTGACGATGCTGACGCTAGTGACGCGGTAGAGGAAAGTCTTCTCCCATTCGAGTCCGGAATCGGTGAAATGCACGGGGCCGGGTTCGGTCGGTGAGATCGGGATCGGAAGTTCGCCGGCGATCATGTCTTTGCCCGAGCCTTCGTCGCCAGAAGTTTCCTGGCGACGATAGATTCGATAGCGGAGCTCAACGCCGGAGTTGCGTGATGCGGCGGCGCTTGTCCAGGTGAGCACGACGCCGTCGCCGGTTAGTTCGGCCGACAGATCGGTGGGCGGAGGTAAGACGGCGATCGCGGGCACGTGAACGCGATTTGATAATCCTGCGCCGCGCGCGTTGCGATTCAGCACCTCGACGGCGTAGGTGACGTCAGCGTTCGGGTTCTGCTGCAACAGTGCTGCGGGCAGAGTGTCGGTGTAGCTCTGGGGTTCCGGGCGCGGGGAGCCGGAGTTACGCGGAGAGTGTTTGGAGGCTGCTTTCGCGATGGCCGGTGGCGCGGGCAGCATGGCGGCAGGATTTCCGCATTCGCTGATTTCGGATTCCGGGCTGCGGCACACGAGGGTCGGACCGATATAGCGAACGCTCTGGCGATCGGTGGTTAGCGTGGGCTCACTCCAGATGAGAGTGACGAGATTGCCTTTGCGGCTGGCGCGCAGATCGGTGGGCGGCTTGGGCAGTTCGAGCGACGGGGGCAGCGGCGGTCCGACCTGGGCGCAACCGGCCAGCAGCAGGCAGAGCGCGGCGGCCGCGATGAACTTTCCTGGATGTCGCTTCATGCGGAAAGGAAAGAGTATCAGAGAAGGGCTTTGCCCCGGCCGGGACGGGGCAGAGCCCCGTCACCACACAAACGACAACCACAGGGGGACAGGGCCACAGAGGAAATCGCGCGCCTTACCCTGTGCTTCCCGGGGCCTGCCCTGAGCGACCTCGAAGGGTCCTATGTGGTTAAGGGCCTCTACAGTATGTAGCGGGACAGATCCTGGTCTTTCACAATCTCGCTCAGCATCTTTTGCACGTAGGCGGAGTCGACTTTGAACTCCTGCCCCTTTTTTTCGGGCGCCTCGAAACTGATCTCGTCGAGCACGCGCTCCATGATGGTGTGCAGACGGCGGGCGCCAATATTTTCCGTGCCTTCATTCACTCGGAAGGCGAAGCGCGCGACTTCTTCGAGTGCGTCAGGTGTGAACTCCAGCTTTACGCCTTCGGTTTCGAGGAGCGCAATGTATTGCCGGGTGAGCGAAGACTTGGGTTCAGTCAGGATGCGCACGAAGTCTTCCATGGTGAGGGATTGCAGTTCCACGCGAATCGGGAAGCGGCCCTGCAACTCGGGAATCAGGTCGCTCGGCTTGGAAACGTGGAAGGCGCCGGCCGCGATGAAGAGGATGTGGTCGGTGCGAACCATGCCGTAGCGCGTGTTGACGGTGGTGCCTTCGACGATGGGCAGGATGTCGCGCTGTACGCCTTCGCGCGAAACGTCCGGGCCATGGCCGCCTTCGCGGCCGGCGATTTTGTCGATTTCATCCAGAAAGATGATGCCGGAGTTTTCCACGCGATCGATGGCTACGCGCGTGACCTGCTCCATATCGATGAGGCGCTGCTCTTCTTCCTGGATCAGGTATTCGAAGGCTTCGTTGACTTTCATCTTCCGCTTCTTGGTGCGCTGGCCGAAGATGTTGGGCAACATGTCTTTGAGATTGACGTCCATCTCTTCGACGCCCTGATTGGAGATAATCTCGAACGACGGAAAATTGCGCTCGCGGGTTTCGATTTCGACGGTACGGTCGTCGAGTTTGCCTTCGCGCAACTGCTGGCGCAACTTCTCGCGCGTGCGGTTGGAAGATTCGCTCAGGCTGGTGCTGGCGTCGATTACGACGCCGCCAGAACTGGAGTCGGTGGGACGCGGCGGGGAAGTGGGCGGTAGAAGAATGTCGAGCAGGCGCTCTTCGGCGTTGAGTTCGGCTTTGTCGGCTACGTCTTCGAGCTTTTCTTCGCGGATCATTTCAATCGCGATCTCGACCAAGTCGCGGATCATGGATTCGACATCGCGGCCGACATAGCCGACTTCGGTGAATTTGGAAGCCTCGACTTTGAGGAACGGCGAATTGGCCAGCTTGGCCAGACGGCGCGCGATTTCGGTTTTGCCCACGCCGGTGGGACCGATCATGATGATGTTTTTGGGGATGACCTCTTCGGCCATTTCGGGGCCGAGTTTCTGGCGGCGCATGCGGTTGCGCAGGGCGATGGCTACGGCGCGCTTCGCGTCTTTTTGTCCGACAACGTACTTGTCGAGTTCGGTGACGATTTCGCGCGGCGTCAGTTCGTCGAGCGTGACTTGTTCTTCTTCGGCGGTTCCGGGTAGGTAGATGGCCATAAATGCGTGGTTCGCTATTCGTCGTTCGCTGTTCGCTTCTCGCTGTTCGCAACCGCATCCGCACTTGGACGCGAACGGCGAATAGCGAACGACGAAGCGCTACAGTTCCTCAATCGTAACCTTGTCATTGGTATAGATGCACATGCGGCCCGCAATCTTCATTGCTTCTTCGGCAATTTCTCGCGGCGAAAGCTGGGTGTGATCGGCCAGCGCCTGCGCTGCCGCCTGCGCAAACGGGCCACCGGAGCCGATCGCGGCAATGCCGGTATCGGGCTCGATCACGTCTCCCTGACCGCTGAGCAGGAACGTTGTTTCCTTGTCGGTGACGATTAGCAGGGCTTCGAGATGGCGCAAAAATTTGTCGGTGCGCCAGTCTTTTGCGAGTTCAACGGCGGCGCGACCTAAGTTGCCATGATACTGCTCGAGCTTGGCCTCGAAGCGGCTGAAGAGCGTGAAGGCGTCGGCGGTCGAGCCGGCAAATCCAGCTAGAATTTTGTCTTGATAGAGGCGGCGGATTTTCTTGGCGCCGTGCTTGATTACGGATTCGCCGAGCGTGACCTGGCCGTCTCCGGCCATGACGACTTTGTCGTTCCGGCGGACGCAGAGAACGGTGGTGGAGCGGATGCGGCGAGGGGCGGGGGTTTGGGCACTTTGGGCGACTGCGTCTACTAGTGTGTTCTTCTTCATGAGCGCAACCTTTAATTATAGCAGCGGCGATGGTGAGAGATTCCCGCTCGAATGCTCCGCGCGCGTTTGGAATTATGCATTGGTCACGGGGACCGGTATTTTCATGCCCGTTCTTTTGGCGGCCGGCGCACACGAATTTTTTGATCAGTCACGACGACGAAACATCCCGCCCACTCGCTGACGGCCTCTCCCTGAAATACCTCTCCCAACCGTTCCACTAACCGCAACCGGCTGGGAGAGTGCAGTCGAACGAGCACCACACCGTGATGGGTACCAAGGGTGAAGCGCCGGCTGTCCGAGAAATCCAGGTCTTGGGTGATGAGAGTGCGGCCTTCTCGCTGGGCTTGTGCCCAGAGCTCGGAATCGTCGCAACCCGAGAGGTTTTCTTGTTGGGTGGTGTGGATGTCGTGTCCAAGCTGGCGGAGACGCGTTGCGATCTGTAGTGGGAGGTTCTCGTCGAGTTTGGCCTTCATTGAACGTTGGGCACGTTCGGGACACTGGGAACGGCGGGCACGGGAAGGTCCTCTTCGGCGGAGGCTGCCGCGAATGCAATCGCGGCGCGCACGTCGTCGGCTTTGAGGCTGGGGAAGTCAGCGAGAATGTCTTCGGTCGCATCGCCAGCCGCGAGGCTGGCTAGCACCGTGCGGAGCAGGACGCGTGTGCCCCTGAATACCGGCTCGCCACCGCAGATTTGTGGGTCGCGAACGATGCGGTCGCCGAAATGATGGTGAGGTGTGACTGTCCCGCTCATAGGCGTGCGCCTAGTCGTATCTTATCACTGCCGTTCACTGCCGTCGGCTGAGGCTTATGGTGTTCTAAATTGCCGCCAACGGAGACCGATTACAATGTGCATGTACAAAAACGTGTTACTTATGTACATGAATGATATACTGTCGTGCGGAGAGGAGTAGTCATGGCCACCAGCAACCGCCGCGTACACAAGCATTTCCAATTGGACTCAGTAAAAATCAAGCGCGCTCAGAAGGTTCTGGGAGCAAAGACCGAGACTGAGACCATCGACCGCGCATTGGATTTCACGATCACAGAGCATGATAGGAATCGACTCGCGTGGGAAGCCAACGAGCGTTTTCTCAGAAGCGGCGGCGAAATTAAAGATGTTTTCGGAAAATTGGATCGCTAAATGAGCGCCGCCATGCTTGATTCTTCCGTCTACATTTCGGCAATGCGGCGAGGGGACGAGGCGGTCCTTGCGCTGCGACGGTCGTCGATCGATACTCCGCTTTGGCTCAGTGCCGTCGTGCTGGAAGAGCTCTATGCAGGCGCATCGGGCCGCATTTTACAATCGCTGGAACGGATGGAGCGCGAATTCGACCGGATGAAACGGATATTAGTTCCGAACCTCGGCGACTGGACCGAAGCGGGACGAGTGCTGGCGCGTTTGGCGGCGAGATACGGATACGACAAGATCGGGCAGGGACGTCTGGCGAACGATGCACTGATCGCAATGAGCGCCGCGCGAATGGGAGCGACGGTGATTACGGCGAACGAACGGGATTTCGCCAGGCTCGCCGAATTCCGCTCCTTTCAGTGGGAATTAAGTGTCTTTTAGCAGGCAGGTTTGTGGGGTTAAAGTATTTGGGTATCGAGCATCGCGATGAACTGAATTCCCGGTACGATTTTCCCGACAAGACTTTTGTCGTTCGTCAAGAAGAGGTCGGTGCCAGCCTGGGCCGCACTCGCGAGATGAATAGCGTCCGCAGGGGTGGTGCCGAGCGTGCCGCGAATTCGCGCGTAGTGTTCTGCCGTTTCGACGGTGAAGGGCACTATTTCTGCAACAACACCTCTCAACAGCGTGCGAAACTGATCTGCCAGTTCTGTGCGTCCTTTGCGGTAGGTTCCTGCGAGCACCTCCCCAAAAGTGAAGGCGCCGGTGATGAGTCGATCCTGACGCTGCTTCATCCGCGAATGAATCGCATCAACTTGCTTCGCATAGTGCGGATGATCCTCAAGCCAATAAATGAACAGCATGCTATCCCAATACACGCGACTCATTTGCGTTCCTCTTTGCGGTCCTCGGCAGCGTAAAACTTGCTCCGCTCAGCTTGAAGATAAGCCTCGCCTCCTCCCAGTTCGGCGAAAACCTCTTTCAGGGCCCCGCGTAGACGAGACCAGGCATCAACGCTGGGCTCTGCCGGACGTTCTGGATCGACAAATTCGTAAGTAAACACCGTTGTCGTGCTCAAACCAGACTTGGGCCCGGTCTCATCGACCAACCTCAGGCCATTGGCTCTCCGGAACTTTTTCGTCTTAAGGGCACTGCAAACAGCAGGTATGCTCCGATACAGTCTCAGTTCACGAACTACGTCCCCGACTCGAATAGAAAACCTTTCTTGACCCCTCTCGCGTGCCGGTATGACAAACGTTTTTGCACTGTACTCGCGGATGTCATCGGCCCCAATTTTCTTCGCTTGCTCATTCACGGTGTTCATTTGGTTTCCACCCGGTACAATGCAGACTACACATTCAGAACATTATGTTCGCTAATCATTATAGCGTGAGTATAATAGAGTATTCGTTAACTTATTGTAAACAAATGGAAAAAATGAAAAGTACTTTCGTATGAGTTGGTGAATTGTGCTAGCTGCACACAATGTCGCCACGCACACACCCTTCCTGTAAAATCCAATCATTCGCACGTCGGAGCCATTCTCTTTTGTCGTTTCTGGACGAGTTAAATCCGCAACAACGCGAAGCCGTCGAGACTACCGAGGGGCCGGTGCTGATTCTAGCCGGGGCGGGCAGCGGGAAAACGCGCGTTATCACGTTTCGCATTGCCTATCTCATCGAGAAGATGGGGGTGATGCCGGAATCGATTCTTGCGGTGACTTTTACTAACAAGGCCTCGTCGGAAATGGCCGAACGCGTCGATAAGCTGGTCGGTGGGCTTAGCGTGGCCAAGCCGGTGATTTCTACTTTTCATTCTTTCTGCGTGCGGGTGCTGCGGCGGGATATTGAGGCTTTGCGGATTCCTTCTACTGTGCCGGGACAGCCGCCGATCGGGCTCACTAAGAACTTTGTCATTTACGACGAAAGCGATCAGCAGCAGGTGGTCAAGGGTGTCATGCGGCGGCTGGGGCTCGACGACAAGCAACTGACGCCTCGCAATGTGCTTTCGCGGATTTCGTGGGCCAAAAATCACATGCTCGATCCGCAGGAAATTTATCTGCAATCGGGCGATCCGAAGACGGAAAAGATTGCGCACATTTTTGAGGAGTATCGTAAGGAGCTGCGCAAGGCCAACGCCATGGACTTCGACGATCTGTTGCTCGAAGCCGCGCGCCTGCTCAAGTCGGTGGCGGGGGTGCGCGAATACTACAACCGGCGTTTTCGATATTTGCTGGTCGATGAATATCAGGATACGAACCGTCCGCAGTACGAGTTGATGCGGCTGCTGGCGGGCGACGGGCACAACGTTTGCGCGGTGGGCGATGAAGATCAGTCGATCTACTCGTGGCGCGGAGCCGACATTCGCAACATTCTGGAGTTTGAGCGCGACTTTCCGGAAGCGAAGATCGTGCGGCTGGAGCAGAACTACCGTTCAACGCAGAACATTCTGGAGGCGGCGTCGGTCGTAGTCGCGAACAACGTCCGGCGCAAGGGCAAGAATCTTTGGACGTCGCGGCAGGGCGGGGCGAAGGTTGGGTACTACGAGGCTCCGGATGGCGAGAACGAGGCGCTGTTTGCGGCCGATACGATCAACCGCTATGTGCGCGCGGCTGGCGAAAATGGCGAGACGGCGCGAGCGGCCGTGCTCTATCGGACGAACTCGCAATCGCGGCTGTTTGAAGAGGCGATGCGGCGCTACCAGTTGAAGTATCACGTGGTGGGCGGTTTTTCGTTTTATGAACGCGCTGAGATCAAGGATCTGATTTCGTACTTGAAAGTGATCCAGAACCCGGACGATTCGGTTTCGCTGCTGCGGGTGATCAATACTCCGGTGCGCGGGATTGGCAAGACGACGATTGAGATGATCGAGCGGTTGGCGCTGGAGACGGGATTGTCGATGTGGGGCGCGGTGGGCGAGGCGATCAACCGGCAGTTGTTGCCGGCGCGGGCTTTGGCGGCGTTGAACAGCTTTCGCGATCTGATCGACGACGGGCGCGCGATGCTGGCGGGGACGTTTGTGGAGCGGGTGGATGAGACTGCTGCGGTTGCGTCCGACGAGAACGTTGCCTCGCTGCTCCACCCCGTCAAGCCAACACCGGGATTGACGGGGACCCCGGTGCGCCCGGCGGGGCGGACGAATGCGTCCGCCCCTACGCGGGCGGAGGAGAGCGACACTGATTTCGATCCTGGTAACTTCAGTTTTGATTTTGCTGCCCACGATTCGGCCGAGAGCGTGGGGACGGGCGAGGACGGCCGTCTCCCCATCGACGAGGTCGCTGACCAGCCCGTTGATGAGGCTGTCGACGGTTTTCGCGCTCCGGGGGCGACGGCTAATACGGCTGAACTGCTCAAGTTTTTGATCGATCGCACCGGATACATCAAGCAACTAGAAGAGGAAGACACGCCGGAAGCGTACTCGCGCATCGAGAACTTGCGCGAACTGGTGAACGCGGCCATGGATTCGCGCGATCGCGGGGAGACGCTGGAAGAGTTTCTCGATCATGCCGCATTGGTGAGCGATGCCGACCAGTATGACGAGCACGCGCAAATCACGCTGATGACGCTGCACGCGGCCAAGGGGCTGGAGTTTCCGCTGGTGGTGCTGGCAGGAATGGAAGAAGGGCTGTTTCCGCATTCGCGGACGATGCTTGAGCCGGATGCGATCGAAGAGGAACGGCGCTTGTGCTATGTCGGCATGACGCGCGCCATGGACACTTTGATTTTGTCGCGCGCTGTCTATCGGCGGCGTTATGGAACGGACATGCCGGAGGCTAGCGTGCCGTCGCGATTCTTGGAGGAGGTTCCGCCGCAGTTGGTGGAGGAGTTGGGCGGATCGCGGCGGCGAGGAAGTTCTGCTGCTTCGTCGGCTGCTAATTTTTCTTCCTCTGCAGGCTTTTCGCGGGCGGGGGCGCCCGCGCCACACGAGCCGCACTATTCTTACGAGGACGAAGATCAGAGTGCTGCGTGGGATCCGGCTCGGGTCAAGCCGAAAGCTGTACCATCGCTGCAGAGTTACAACTCGATCGACAACATTGCCGAGTTCTTTGCTTCGCGGGGAAAGAAGTTTAGCGTTCCGAAAATGCGCGCGGAAGAACCCTCGGGCAGGCGCGGGTTTCGTCCGGGGCAGAAGGTGAAGCACCCGAAATATGGGGAAGGAACGGTGTATCAGCGCGAAGGAGATGGGGAAGACGCCAAGATTACGGTACAATTCCCTCGCTTCGGTTTGAAGAAGTTGGTGGAGCGGTATGCGCAGTTGGAGAAGGCGTAAGGCGGAAGCGAGTCTCTTTACGGTCGAGGACTGCAGATCCCTCGCTCTGCTCGGGATGACAAAAACTTAGGATTTCGAAATTAATCTACACGAAGAGAGAAGAGAATCGTACTGATGGCAAATACCAAGAAGCTAACCAAAGAAGAGCGGAAGAAAGTCAAACGAGCATCCCGCAAGAAAGACAAAGCGGAAAAGCCCAAGAAGCCCCGCGATTACGCCCGTGGATCAAAGAAGCGCAAGGTGAAAAAGCTGGCGCGCGGTCAGGCGAAACGGTAAGACGTTAGTCTGCTGAGAGCTCGGCGGGCATGGGCGCACGTCCATGCCCGAACTTCAGTTGTGAGGAGACAGCCAAGTCTTGTCGCAATCATCCCCTGAGCCAGGCGTCGCGGTCGGCGTTATTCGTACTTCCAACAGTCAAGCGTTCTGTTGTAAGTCTATCGACAAACTGATATCGGACTCGGAGCACCCGGAAACGAGGCTCAGCAAGACGCTCGGCCCGTGGTCGCTGACGGCGCTCGGCATCGGCGCGATCATCGGGTCGGGAATCTTTGTGCTCACGGGTACGGCGGCGGCAGGAGAATATTTCCAGGCGCCGTCCATCCTGCACGCGCAGGCGCTTGACGTGATTGTGAATCTTCTGCGCACCGGGAGCGCGGCCGGGGCGCTCATGCACGGACGTCCGCCCGCCGGGCCTTCGATTGCCATTTCGTTTTTTCTGGTGGCGATTGCGTGCAGTTTTGCCGGATTGTGTTACGCCGAACTCGCGTCGATGATTCCCATTGCCGGCAGCGCGTATACATATTCCTACGCTACGCTCGGCGAAATTTTTGCCTGGATTATTGGCTGGGACCTGATTCTTGAATACGTGGTCTCAAACGTCGCTGTGGCGGTCGGCTTTGCCGGTTATACCAAGGCGCAATTCGCGGCGTTCGGTATCAACCTGCCCGACAAATGGGCGAGTCCGGTTTGGGCCTCGGGACAGTGGACGGGTGCATACTTTAACCTGCCGGGCTTCCTGATCGTATTCATACTCACGCTGCTGCTGGTGCGCGGCGTAAAAGAATCGGCCGAGACGAATAACATTATGGTCGCGATCAAGATCGGCGCGATTCTGACTTTTCTCGTGGTGGGCGGAATGCTGGTGAAGCCCGCGAACTGGACGCCCTTTGCGCCCTCCGGATTTGCCGGAATTGTGACGGGAGGGGCGATCGTTTTCTTTACTTATATCGGCTTCGATTCGGTTTCCACCGCGGCGGAGGAATCGCGCAATCCGCAAAAAGACTTGCCTTTCGGCATCATCATGTCGCTGATTGTTTGCACTCTGTTGTATGTCGGCGTCGCTTTGGTGCTGCTCGGCATGATGAAGTACACGACCTTTGTGTCGGGAGAAGCCGCCGAAGCGCCCGTCGCCTACGCGATGAAATATCTGGGAGTGCACCCGCTGTTCCGGTCGGTGATCGTGATCGGCGCGCTGACGGGGATGATCTCTTCGTTGCTCGTGTTTCAGTATGGGCAGGCGCGCATCTGGTATGCCATGTCGCGCGACGGCCTGTTGCCGAAGTTGTTCTCTGCCGTGCATCCGAAATATAAGACGCCGTACTGGTCCACTTGGATCGCTTGTTTTGCGGTGGGAATCCCGGCCGGGCTGGTGGATATTGGAGATGCCGCCGACCTGGCCAACATCGGAACGCTGTTTGCCTTCGTGCTGGTTTCGCTGGGAGTCATTTTGCTGCGACGCAATCAGCCCGATCGCAAGCGCGCGTTCCGCGTGCCGTTTGTGCCGTGGTTTCCACTGATTTCGGTGGTTCTTTGCGGCGGACTGATGTTGGGGCTTACTCTGATCACCTGGCTGCGGTTTGTGATTTGGCTGGCACTGGGATTGGTGATTTACATCTTCTACAGTCGTCATCATAGCGAGTTCAAGAAGAGCATCGGGTGATCTGGCCATCGAGTCATCGGGCCATCTCGCGATGACCCGATGGTCAGATGGCCAGATTGCTTTAGAATCGTTGCATGCCTTCGGAGCCGTCCAGCTTTATCCTCTCGCTGCCGAAGGCCGAACTCCATCTGCATCTTGAAGGCTCGATCGCGCCGTCCACTCTGCTTGAGCTGCGTCAGCGTCATGGGATGGATGGGGCTTCGCTTGCCGAAGTGGAGCAACTCTACAACTACGCCGATTTCAAGGGTTTCCTCTCGGCGTTCAAGGATGTGACCGGACACCTGCGCACTCCGGAAGATTACGAGTTAATTACCTATCGGCTGATGGAGCGGCTGAGAGCGCAGAATGTTCTGCATGCCGAGGTGATTGTCTCGGTTGGCGTCTGCCTCTGGCGCAAGCAGGATTTCGCGGCGATATTTGAGGGGATGGAACGCGGACGCGTGCGCGGCGAGAAGGACTTCGGCATTTCGCTGGTGTGGATTTTCGATGCTATCCGGCAGTTTGGCGCTGAGAAGGCGCAGAGCGTGCTCGATCTCGCGATACAGTTTCGCGAGCGCCACGTGGTGGCGTTCGGCATTGGTGGCGATGAGCTTGCCGGTCCGCCGGAGTGGTTCGCCGGGGTTTACGTGCGTGCCGCGGAGCACGGCCTCCATCTGACGGCGCACGCAGGCGAAAGCGCCGGACCAGAGTCGATATGGGGCGCGTTGAATCTCAAGGCAGAACGCATCGGCCACGGCCTTACTGCCGGACAAGATCCAGAATTGATCGAAGAGCTGGCCGAGCGCCAGGTTCCGATCGAAATCTGCGTGACCAGCAATCTGCGGACGGGGTGCTGCGCCGAACTAGCGCAGCATCCGGTGCGGCGCTACTTCGACCAGGGGCTGATGCTCACGATCAATAGCGACGATCCTGCCATGTTCCGCACCTCGCTCGTCGGGGAGTATGCGCTGGTACAGGAGGCGTTTGGTTTCACGGACGAACATCTGCGCGAACTGGCTCGCAATTCGTTTGAGGCGTCATTTCTGCCGCCAGAGAAGAAAATCGAATTTCTGAATCTGTTCGACTCCGCTAGCTTGCGCGCGTAAGGAGCTGCTCGTCGACGAACAGCGCCTTCAGCGAACGACGCTCTGGCATCACACCCCTTCGTGTCAGTGGTCACACTCCGGCGTTCCCGCTCGCCTATAATGTCTGCCTATGAAACTCGAAGAGAAAATTGCCGAACTGAAGAAGCGAGACCAGTTGGCGCTAGAAGGCGGCGGCGCGCAACGGCGCGAGCGCCAGCACAAAGAGGGCAAGATGTCGGCCCGCGAGCGCGTGGAATTTCTGCTCGACGAGGGCACCTTCGAGGAGACCGACAAGCTGGTCACGCATCGTTGCCACAACTTCGGAATGGAGCAGCAGAAATACTACGGAGACGGATTTATCACCGGATACGGACGCGTGGAAGGTCGTCTGGTCTATGTCTTCGCGCAGGATTTCACCGTGTTCGGCGGTTCGCTCTCCGAAGCGAACGCTTTGAAGATCGTCAAGATCATGGATCTGGCGGCCAAAATGGGCGCTCCCGTGATCGGCCTGAATGATTCGGGCGGGGCGCGTATTCAGGAAGGCGTGATGTCGCTGGCCGGCTACGCTGAAATCTTTTTGCGCAACACACTTTATAGCGGAGTGGTGCCGCAGATCTCGGCCATCATGGGACCGTGCGCGGGGGGCGCCGTTTACTCGCCGGCCATCACCGATTTCATTATGATGGTGGATCAGACTTCTTACATGTTTATTACCGGTCCCGATGTGATTAAAACCGTCACTCATGAAGAAGTCACCAAGGATCAACTGGGCGGGGCGCACACGCACAACGAGACGTCTGGAGTTGCGCACTTCCTGTGCCGCGATGACGCGGAATGTCTGTCGATGGTGCGCGAGTTGCTGAGCTTTATTCCGTCTAACAATCTGGAGGACCCGCCGCGCAAGGCCTGCACCGATCCCATCGATCGGCTGGACGCGAAGCTGGATACGCTCGTTCCCGACCAATCGAACATGCCGTATGACATGAAAGACGTGATTCAGACGGTGGTGGACGACGGTTATTTTTTTGAAATTCACGAGCACTATGCCAAGAACATTGTCGTGGGATTTGCGCGACTCAACGGACGACCGGTTGGGATCGTCGCCAATCAGCCTGCGATGCTGGCCGGAACGCTCGACATTAACGCCTCGGTGAAGGGCGCGCGTTTCGTGCGCTTCTGCGACTGCTTCAATATTCCGCTGGTGACGTTTGAGGATGTGCCTGGATTTCTACCTGGCACGCAGCAGGAGTACGGTGGGATTATCCGGCATGGCGCAAAGTTGCTGTATGCATTTGCGGAAGCCACCGTGCCTAAAATCACCGTGATCACGCGCAAGGCTTACGGCGGAGCCTATTGCGTCATGGCCTCCAAGCATATACGGACCGATGTGAACTACGCCTGGCCGAGCGCGGAGATCGCGGTGATGGGACCGGAAGGCGCGGTAGATATCGTCTACAAGCGCGAACTGGATCATGCGGAGAATCGCGAAGCCGCGCGCCAGCAGAAGATCGAAGAATTCCGCGACACGCTGGCCAATCCGTACGTGGCGGCCGACCGCGGATTTGTGGATGCGGTCATCCAGCCGCGCGAGACGCGCAAGAAGGTGATTCAGGCGCTGGAGATGCTACAGACTAAGCGGGATAAGAACCCGCCTAAGAAGCACGGGAATATTCCTCTGTAATAGCTGGCAGCTCTCAGCCGTCAGCCATCAGTTGAAGCGGTTTGACGCTAGCGGCCGCAATCAACTATCGGTTCAATTTGACGACGCACCCGAAAAAAGCCTGAAACCACGAAGTTGCACGAAGGCTCTTGCGTGTCTTTTGCTATGTATCGCGGATGGGGCCCGAGCATCGCGCGGTCATGTCATATAAGCTCTTCTCTCGGAACACTCATAGTACGGAAGACTCATAGTACGGAGTTGATCCGAGCGCGGGGTAAGCCCGGGACGGCATGAAGCAAACCGATTTCCAGCGTGAACTCGGGCGGCTGCACCCTGCCAGCTTCGGCTGGGCGCTTTGGTGTTGCGATCACCGGCGAGAAGAGGCCGAGGACGTCTTGCAGACAGCGTATGTAAAAGCGATGGAAGGGACGGCTAGATTCGATGGGAATTCCAGCTTGCGAACTTGGTTCTTCGGCGTAATCCGGCGCACGGCATCAGAGCAACGGCGGCGGCGCTGGTTGCGCGACCAGATCCTGGGCCGGTGGGTGACCCGCCGACCGGCGCCGCTGCCGGCACCTGATCCAGAAGCATTGGCTGGCGGGTCCGAGAGCAGCCGGTCGCTGCTTGAGGCCCTGGCTGGGCTGCCTGGTCGGCAAAGGGAAGTGTTGCACCTGGTTTTCTATCAGGACTTGACGGTGGAGGAAGCCTCTCGGGTGCTGAAAATTTCGCTGGGAACGGCGCGCACTCACTTTGAGCGAGGCAAGGCGCGGCTTCGCCAAACCCTTGCCGAAGCAGAGGGAAAACATGATACGCGATAAAAGAAGCGATGATCACGACCGCGACTTTCGGGATGGCGATTTTCGCGATGACGATCTTCGCGTGCGCTTTGCGGAGCTGCGGAAAGAAGAGGAGGCGCAGGCTCCGGAATTTGCGGTCCCAGCGTGGAGCGGGGCTGGAGCGAGGCGCTGGAGGTCGGCGGAGAAGGTTTTGGTCATGGCAGTGTGCCTAGTAACCATTGTGGCCGCTCTCGTCTTGGTGAGGTTCGGGCCACCGAAGCCGGGGCGAAATGGCGCGCCCGTCGCTTCCATCACAGAGTGGAGAGCGCCCACGGACTTCCTGCTGCAAACGTCAGGACAGGAATTCCTGCGGACTGTGCCTGCAATCGGAGTGTGGCGCGACTACACCGAAGCTCGGAAGGCGGAACAAAAACATCTGCAGGTTAAGAAACAAGGTTTGCATTAAGGAGGAACGCTCTTGAAATGCTATCTGCTGTCGTTCTTATCGATCTTTCTTGCCGCCGCATGCTGGGCACAAGCGCCGCAGGGCGCCGACGATCCCATAGCCCAGAACCTGTTTCCGCCTGAACTGGTGATGAAGTATCGGCAGGATATAAACCTGAGCGAAGGCCAGTCCAAGGCGATCAAAGAGGCGATCCAGAAGGCGCAGGCCAAGTTTCTGGACATGCAGTGGGACATGCAGTCGGAAACGGAGAAGCTGGTCCAGTTGCTGAAGGCTCGGCCGGTGGATGAGAGCGCAGTCCTGGCTCAGGTCGATCAGGTGCTGAACCGGGAACGCGAGATCAAGAAGACGCAAATCTCCTTGCTCGTTCGCATCAAGAACCAGCTCACGGAGGAGCAGCAGAACAAACTGATGGAACTAAGACGCAAACCGTCGTGAGCACTCGATCTGGGGAGCGATGTTGCATGAGGCGCACTTGCATGCTGCAGGTTCGACGATCGATAAGGGAGTCGCAGTCCGGGCTGGGGTACGACGCGCTTATAGTTTCATGCTTGGTTTTATGCTTGGTTTTATGCTTGCCCGCCTGCGGCACGGGAAACGGAAGCGTGAGCAATGGAGTTTGCCCCGCCTCGGGCCTCACTTCCTCGGCCAGCGCTATCAACCTTGCAGGAGATTGCGACGTCACGGGCAACATCAACCTCTCCGGATCGGCGGCGCTCACGATGACGAAAGGCGTACTCACTGTCAACGGCAACATCGTCCTCGCTGGTAACTCGCAACTTACTGTCATGAACGGAGGCCTGACTTTTCCGCAATCTAACTATAGCCAGTATTTAATAGTATTGAATGGTAACTCACAATTGACATTGAACAATTCGAATTTCGTCACTAATGGGACGAAGGAAAATAATTTCTCCATGGCGGTCGTGGCGAATGACTCATCTATAGTTGATTTTACAAATTCGACTTTAGATACAAACAGCGGGAGTTGGCTGCTCGGGGATTTCAACGGCCAGTCAACCCTGAACGTGAGCAATTCGCAAAATCTGCCGACCGAGATCTACGCAGTTGACGCAGCGAAAATCTCAATTTCGGAATCTGGTTTTGCCGCGGTGTGGCTGGAATTCGCGTCCGGCAGTTCGGGCACGGTGAATATACCGGCACTTGATGCTCAGGGCAACTTTGACCTCAGTTTCGGTCCCGGCAGCGGAATCGCGTATTCCGTGAACATTTCGTCGAGCGCGGGTCAGCTGGGGTTAATTTCCTATCCTAATTCGACCATGATTGTAAACGGTAATGGCCAATCCGGCGGTAACGATGCAGGAGTCGTTATCGGCTACTATGTGGAAAACAGCACCGGGCCAGTAAATATAACTGGTCTAACTGGCGGGAACGATATTACTCAGCAATTCACCGATCAAGGACGTAACTTGCAATTGAACAACGTGAATCTCGGCCCCTTCTCGTGGCAACTCTATGTAAGTCAAAGTAACAACTTTCCCGTTACCGTTACTAACTCGAACGTAAATGAGCTTGGCGTGTTGAGTAACGGGCTGGTCAATCTGTCGAACTCGATTCTTCAACTCGCCGTCACGGAAGCGGGTGGTCCGGGCGCGGTTCTGAATATCAGCAACACGCAGATCTGGTCGCAAACCATACAGGCTGTGGACGGCGGTCAAATGACGATCAGCAACAGTCAGTTGCACGGGAACTACATTTCTGCCGCAGGCCTGGGTTCCAGTATAGCCATGAATGATGTGGGCGAAGAGCGAAACGGAGTCCCACCCCAAAGCTGTGCGCCGGTGAATGGGTATCCACCCAACAATAATGGAGATCCCCTGTGCAATCCGTTCAATCCGCTCTATCAATGTTCACAGGTCGTCCCGCCGACTGGAGGCGCAACCATCACGGCCACGCCGGCGCTGACCTGTCCGCCTCAGTAAGTTGAGTTGGGCGGCTTACGGCCGTATGACTGCGATATCCAATCAGGAGGTGTTCAAGATGCGCAAGACTTGGCAACCGAAAAGGGAACAACGAAATCCTGTTGGATCTGGGTCGCGCAAACGCCTGCTTCTGATGTTTGCGGGCATTGCACTGGCACTCGGCTGCGCCGCGGGTTGTAGTTCGGGAGGCCGAGCGGGCGACTCTTTCCAGTCATCGGCGCGGATTTGGTTCCAACCGCTGCCGTCGGCTTCGGCGTGGCCGGGCGGGCAGGAGGTGGGCGGGTCGGTGGATTTTCTTTCGTTGTTCCAGGCGAATGCGCCGTGGCCGCGGGCTATGGCAAAGACGCAGGCTTTCGGGCTCTACGCGGGATGGATCACAGCCGCCACGGATGCGGAGTTGCAGGGGGTTGTTTCGTTTCTCAACGCGCACAATATCGGGATCGAGATCGAGGCGCCGGCGCTGCAGGCGCTTGCTACCTGCGGTTCGGGGGTTGAAGGCTATGTGCCGTACGGGCAGACGGTGCAGGATTTCACCCTTGCCTATTTGCAGCGATTGCAGGCGCTCAACGCCCAGGTGCTGTTCATTAAGGTCGATGAGCCCTATTTTTTTGGCACGGTGGTTAGCAATCCGCAATCGTGTCACTTCTCGGTGACGCAAGTGGCGACGGAGGTGGGGCAGTATGTTCAGTTGGTTGAGACCATCTACCCTAACGCGGCGGTTGGGGATGTCGAGCCCATCATCGCCAGCGCGTACACACCCAACGTGGTGACGGCCATTGTGCAGTGGCACCAGACCTATCAGACGGTCACCGGGGCGCCGTTCCCGTTTTTCTTCGCAGATATCGATTTCAGCAATCCGGAGTGGCCGTCGCTGGTCAAGCAACTGGAAGGGGCGATTCGCCAAAGCGGGCTGCAATTCGGCATCATCTATATCGGCGATATGCAGGATACTACCGACGCGGAGTGGACCAGCAAGGCGATAGCACGTTTTGAAATCTATCAGGGGGAAAACGGAGGCCAACCCGATTACGTTTTCTTTCAATCCTGGGAGCCGCATCCGCAGTACTGCCTTCCGGAAACCAGTCCAATTACATTCACCGGCGTGATCGATGCGTATATCGACGCGACGACATGAGGCGGCCACTTCGCGCCGCTCAGGATGACAGACTATGTTAGGTTGCGAATTTCAGGGGACTGGCAGCGGTTGGCGGCCGAGCTTTGCTCGGCTTGGACGGACGAATGCGTCCGCTCCTACGCGGCCATGGACGGGCAGGGACTCTCGTGGCTCCACAAACCTCGCGCACAAATAGAGAGTCCCGAGGTGATGTTGTACTCATTCGTCTCGGCCAGTAGCTCGCGTTTAGACCCTTGCTGACCTTATTCCTACAACTCCCTTGCGGGTTCATTGTAAGCCGATCCTTGCTTGGGCTCCGGGCTCACCGCCAACCGGATAAACCAGTTCAACGCCTCGGGACTCTATCCTGCCTTCAACAGTGGCTCCTGTTCTTCTCGACCAGCGCTTAGCTATAGACCCTTACTTGCCCTCCCAGACTGACCTCGCGGTTGTCTGAGTGACTTCGCTTGAGCCCCGGACGCTGCACCAACCGGAAAAACTTCAGAACGTGTCAAAGAACGATTATGGTTTTACCACTCTTGTTTTTTACGTCAACGAAAAACATGCGTCTGTAACTTCTTATTCCTCAATCGAGTGCAGGCCGTGCACAGCGGGGTGACGCGAAAATTGTGCACTCGGCTGCGACGGACTGCGAAATCTCCAGTATCTATGCGGTTTTGTGCGCGGTTTTGTGCGGTTTCTGGCAGCGGAATCCGCGGGTTCGTTCCATCGTCACGCCAGATTGTGATTGTGCAAATCGCCGTTTTACCCACATGAATCCTGCGTTTTCCGCGATATCTCACAGACGATTACTATCGGTGGTTACTTACCACTGGCCACATAAACCCGAGTGGGTCTCTCGCGCAGGTCCTGGTCCGAGATGTGATCGCAATACTGCCCGACAAAATCGTCTCCGTCAGTCTGGCCGCTGTCCTCATTTACTATCTATTCCCGAAAATCGAGACACGCCTGCAGAAGGTGTCATGGAAAAGCGACTGGCGTCCACTGCCAGGCCCGGTGGTTGCCTTTGTCACGGTCTATGGAGCCAGTTTTCTTCTTCTTCTTCGCAAGGGCAACGTAAGCATAGATCCCAACACTTGCTCAATAACTGGGCGCAGTTTCATCCCTATCCAGCTCTGTGTTTGGGCGGTTCCCCTGCTTTGGGGCCTGATTTCCTTTGCGCTGTGTAGACGACCGGTGCCGGCTTCCGCCGAGCCGCAACTGAACATATTGCCGCGTCGGGGCTACGTTAAGGCGGTGTACTCCGATGTGCTCACGATTCTCGCCGGGGTATTCGCACTTCTGATAGCTGCGAAGGGGGCTAACGGCCAGTCCCAGACGGCTGCGGCTAAAATAGGCGCACTACTTGAGAATGGACTGGGCATGGTTGCGTTCTTCGCCATATTCGGTTTCACCCCAGGATTTCTGATGCGAATGCTTGGGGCAGATCCCGACCTACCGGTTGAGCACCCGAGTCCGCAGCCGTCACCCGCAGCCGACATCCGTTCGTCGTCGGGATGACAGCATGGATTTATGCGACCAACTCATGGGGCACAGCAGTTAAGTTCTTGCTATGACTCCAGACCTTATTACGCGCGCTGAATCCGCCGCTGCTCTTGTGCTCTCGCAGACTAAGCTCCGACCGCAGATCGGGCTTGTGCTGGGGTCTGGGCTTGGATCGTTTGCCGACGATCTTAGTGATGCCGTTCGCATTCCGTATGCCCACATTCCCACGTTTCCGCGCTCAACGGCGGTCGGGCACGCTGGACAACTCGTGACCGGCAAACTGGCTGGCGCTGGCGGCGAAATTCCCGTAGCGGTGATGCAGGGCAGAGTGCATCTGTACCCGCCGCTTGCTGTGCTTGAAGGCCTGTGGCGAGCGCTAAAATTGCCGCTGCCAGGATCCACAATCCGAATTGTCGCCGTGATTTTGTTGCAGTGAATGTCATTTGCATAACGCCAAACCGTCCGAAAGACTACGAAGTTACTAGAGATTAAGAAAAGTGCAACCGGCGCATGCGAGTCTGATCGTGAGCCGTGTTGCGCGCGACACGGCCCGTTCCGTGTAGCCCTTGATTGTACCCGCTCGGAAGGCCGACCCCAAAGAGCGCTTGGGCGACTATAATTTTGTCGTCATAGTCTTGTCGTCAAGCAATCAGCGGCAGGTGAACCCAGGAGAGCCAGCAATGTCCCATGTGATTCCCGAAAAATACGCCGACCTTTTCCAGAAGCCAGCCTTCGCCAGCCTCGGTACTCTTATGCCGGACGGACGACCGCAGGTCACTCCGGTGTGGTGCGACTTCGATGGTCAGCACGTCATTTTCAACTCGGCGCGCGGACGCCAGAAAGACCGCAACGTGCGCCGCGATCCGCGGGTGGCGCTGGCCATTGTCGATCCCGACAATCCCTATCGCTATCTGGAAATCCGCGGCACGGTGGTGGAGATTACAGAAGATGGCGCCGCCGAACACATCGACAAGATGGCGAAAAAGTACCTGGGAGTCGACAAGTATCCGTATGCCAAGCCGGGAGAGGTGCGTGTGCTGTACAAGATTCGCGTCGAGCATACGACGGTGATGGGGTAAGGTTGCGCGGGCCAGTCGCTCCCGCAGCGGGTGAAGCCGGCACTGAAAATGACGCATTTATCGCAGCGGTAAACCGCTGGCCACCCAAAAGCAAGGCCAAAATCGAATTTTTCAGCAGACTGTAAAGCCTCAGTGGGTCGCGGACACTCTTGTCCGCGTCGGACTCAGAGACTTTCCAGGAATACCGATCCCAAGTATCAGCGACGGTTCGCGGACAGGAGTGTCCGCGCCACATAAACCATTTCTTTCTCCGATAACCTTTCTTCGTCGAACGAGTCCAACTCTCAAGGGGAACTTCGTGGGGTCCATTTTCGTATTAAGAACGAGAGCTGAAGACCCCTCGTCATTATTCGTTTGAAGGAGGCATTGTGGAAGTTGGGAAGAATGGCCGCGATAATTTGCACGCAATCAGTGCTGAGGGCAATAGTATTTCGGCGCAGCAGGTAGTGAAGGCGGCGCATGAGGAACTCCTCCAGCTCATGCGGCAGCGCGCCGAGATTATGAAGCGCATTGGGACGGTGAAGCAGACGATTGCGGGATTGGCAAATCTTTTCGGCGACCAGGTACTGGGCGATGACTTGCTCGAACTGATCGACCGCAAGCCCACTGGCCGCCAACCCGGCTTCACCAAGGCGTGCCGCAGGGTGCTGATGGAAGTGCGGCGTCCGCTGGGAGCGCGCGAAGTTTGCGTGGAACTGGAACGCCATGCACCGGCAATCCTGGCGCGGCACAAGGATCCGCTGGCCTCGGTCACGACGGTTTTGAATCGTCTGGTGGATTACGGAGAGGCCCGCAGCTTGAGCAACGACCGCGGGCGCCGCGTGTGGGAGTGGGTCAGCGAGGTGGAAGAGCCGGCGGATGGGATGGACCTGGGGAGAACGGCCTAAGAGGCGAAGGGCTCGGGCCTGGTAGGGGTCCTTCGACTACGCGAAAACCTCACTTCGTGAGGCTTTCGCTCCGCTCAGGATGACAAAAGTTGGAAACTATTACGCTGGCAGCAGTCGGCCTTTTTCCAGATGCCGGGTTACGTGCGCATACCCGGCGGCGTGCGGATCATGCGTCACCATCACAATCGTTTTGTGAAAACTCTCATTCAGCCGCTTCAGAATTTCCAGAATGTCGGTCGCTGAATTGCTGTCGAGGTCGCCGGTCGGTTCATCCGCAAGAATCAGCGTAGGGTCGCTGACGATGGCGCGCGCAATAGCGACACGCTGTTCCTGTCCACCCGATAGTTGCTTGGGAAGGTGATGGACGCGATCTTCGAGTCCGACGAGCTTTAGCGCGGTCATTACGTGATCGCGGCGCTGCTGGGCTGTCATCTTGGTCAGCAGCAACGGCAGTTCAACATTCTCAAACGCCGTCAGCACGGGAATTAAATTGAAAGTCTGAAAAACATATCCCACGTGCGTGTTGCGCCAGTGGGCGGACTGGCCATCGTTCAGCCGAAAAACATTTTCATTCATCACCAGCAACTCGCCGGAAGTGGGGCGGTCGATGGCGGCGATCATGTTCAGCAGAGTCGTCTTGCCCGATCCCGAAGGCCCCATCAGCGCCAGAAACTCGCCGGCGGCGATGTCGATGGAAACATTGTCTAGCGCGGTCACTTGAAAAGCGTCGCGTTTGAAAATCTTGCTTACGCCGCGAGCCTGAACAACTTTGCTGCCCAAGGCCGGTTGCGTGGGTGTCTGCGTGGTTGCACTCATGATTGCCCCTTGATACGAATCTTTTGTCCGTCGTGCAAATCCGCGGGCCCGGTGGTTATTACGCTTTCGCCGCCGACGAGGGAGTCCACCAGATAGCCTCCCGAGCGCTGGCCCTGAACGTGGACATCGCGGCGGAGAGCCTTGCCGTTAAAAGCGAGCAGCACAAACTTTGTTCCGTCTTTGTCGCGTAACGCGGCGGTTGGGACGAAAACGTAAGTCTGTTTTGTACCGGCATTTTTGTCATCGCTGGCTTTTGCCTTGAACTGCACGGTTGCATTCATTTCTGGCCGCAGGTAAGAATCCGGCTGCAGAATCTGCACTTTGACTTGAACCGTAGCTTTCTGCCGGTTCGCTTCCGGCGACATTTCGGCGATTTCGCCTTTGTAGGAACGATCCTTGAACGCATCCAGCGTGACGATGCCTTCCTGCTTGGGAGACAGCTTGGCAAAATCGTCCTGCGCGATATCGAGCTCGACCTGGATATCGTTCAGATCCGCCAGCGCAACCACCGATCCGCGCGGGCCGCCTTCCGCTCCGCTGGCAAACTGCGCCGTGACCAGTTCACCTTTTTCCGCGGTGCGTTCCAGGATGGTGCCGCTCACTGGTGCACGAATCACGGTGGCGTCGAGTTGCGACTTGGCGTAGGCCATCTGACCTTCGGCTTGCAGCAAGTCGCCCTTGGCTCGCTCAATCTCTTCCGAGCGCGGGCCGAGCTGCATGAGCTTGAATGCCCGCTCTAGCGAATTCATTCTTTGCTGCGAAGCTTCGTATTTGCCGGTGGCGTCGTCCAAACTTTGCTTGGAGGCGACTCCCTGTGCAAACAGGTCGCGGGTGCGGTCGAGATTGAGCTTGTCATTGACTGCAGTCGCGCGCGCCTCCGACAAATTGTGCTCCGCCTGCTCAATCTCCTCCGGCCGCGAGCCGTGCTCATTTTCAAGCAGCCGCGCCTTGGCGCTTTCCACGGCTCCTCGGGCCTGTTCGTATTGGGCGCGGAATTCCTCGTCTTCGAGGCGCACCAGAACTTGCCCTTCCTTTACCTTGTCGCCTTTTTCCACGCCGATCCAGGCGACGCGGCCCGTGACCTTGGAATTCACGCTGATTTTGTGGTGCGCGACGATATATCCACTGGCGGAAAGCACGGTGCTGCCTGTCACATCGCTGCCTTCCGCGGTTGCGCGCGCAACCTCCACTTCCGGCGTATCCGAAGCGAGGGCGCGATACGCCAGCGCGGCGATTCCCAGCAGCACGACGACGGCGATTCCGCCCAGAATGAAGCGACGCGACCAGGTGGGCGGTTCTCCGCTTCCGTCGCGCAGCGAGTGATCGATGCGCAGACTGCTCAGGTCGTCGTGTCTGGTATCGGCGGGTCCGGTTTCCGTGGGCATTAGTGAGATGGATACCTTGAGTGATTCAAAATTGTCTAAACCATTGTACTAATTGTGCGCGAAGCGAAGCCCCTGAAGGGGCAATTGCATTTCGCGTTCTGCGGCATCGCTGAAGCGATGCCCTGATACGAATCCGCCAACGCTAGGCGCGTAGTGAAGTCAGAATATCCTGTCGCGCCGCATGCCAGGCGGGCGCGAAGCCTCCCAGCAATCCCATGATCAACGCGAACCCAACTGCCGCCAACGCGACTTCCCAAGTCAAGTGCAGGCTGAAGACGGTTTCGCTGAAGGTGAGCTGGTTGCCGATTCCGGTGCTCATGCCGTTGAAGGGCAGAATCAGAATAATTCCGACGGCCGCTCCCAGCAGCGAAAGCAGCAACGCCTCGAGCACAAACGAAGTCAGAATGCTGGGGCGTGAGAATCCGATAATGCGCAGGGTTGCGATCTCTTTCGAGCGATAGGCTACGGCGGCATACATCGTATTCATGGCGGCGAAACTGGAACCGATGGCCATGATGATAGCCACAAACGTACCGATAAACTTGATCGGGCCTCCCGAACTGGTTTGCTTTTCGTAGTACTCGGTTTCAAGCGTGCCCTCGAGTTTGAGGCGCTGATCGTCGCTGACGCGGTGTTTGAGCGCGTCGGCCGCGACCGCGTCGGTGGCTCGCAGATAAGCCGAAGCATAGCCACCCTGGCGGTCGAAGTCGGCGGCGATCTGGTTGACGTCTCCCCAGATTTCAGAATCGTAGGCGGTGCCGCCGGAATCGAAAACGCCGACTACTTTCCACTGGCCCTTGGCAAAATCAAGAGTGTCGCCCACGTTCGCGCCGGAAAAGCGATTGTGGATGGAATTCCCGACCACGACTTCGCGCTGTCCCGGAGTGAACCAGCGGCCCTCCACCAACTTTGCGCCGGGACGGAGCGTGAGTCCGGCGGGCATCAGTCCGCGCACCGAGACGTTGACTTCGCCGGTGCCATCCTTGCGGGGCAGCACGACGACCACCACCCATTCGCCAGAGGCGATGGGATCGCCTTGCGGGTCTTTGGCAATTCCGGGCAGCGTTTTCAGTGTCGGAAAAAGATTGGCGTCGAAGCCTCCTGACAACTCGGCCGTCGACCCCTTGCGCATGACTAGCACGTTGATGGGATCGCCGCTGGTCATGAAAGCCTTCTTCAGGCCGGCCAGCAGCGCCATCAGGAAAACCGCCGTGGTCACGGTCAGTGCAATGCCCAGGGCCGTCATGATGGTGAGGCCCTTGCGGAGTTTCAGATTGCGGATGTTATAGCTGATTGGAATCGCCATGTGCCGCAGTTGCCCTCAGCGGCTAAAGCCGCAATTAAATACGCCCGTTTATCGCAGCGGTAAACCGCTGCGCCACCCAAAAACAAAATCAAAAACAAAAGCAAAATCAATTCAAAAAAACAAAAGCAAAAACAAATTCAAAAACAAGAGCAAAATCAATTCAAAAAACAAAAGCAAAAACAAATTCAAAACAAAAGCAAATGCAAAAACAAAAGCAAAAACAAATTCAAAACAAAAGCAAATGCAAAAACAAAAGCAAAAACAAATTCAAAACAAAAGCAAATGCAAAAACAAAATCAAAAGCAAAAGCAAGAGCAAATTCAAAAACAAAAGCAAAAGCAAAAGCAAGAGCAAAAGCAAGAGCAAAAGCAAAAGCAAATTCAAAAACAAAAGCAAAAGCAAAAGCAAAAGCAAAAGCAAGAGCAAAAGCAAGAGCAAAAGCAAAAGCAAGAGCCTAGCTGGA